>Ga0194133_10001225_pt1 | contig 46536 bp, 48 predicted proteins | sample TA2KigOf40mmetaG_FD_155448 | JGI IMG/M metagenome (GOLD analysis project Ga0194133, IMG submission 155448) | Freshwater microbial communities from Lake Tanganyika, Tanzania - TA2015055 Kigoma Offshore 40m | ecosystem: Environmental > Aquatic > Freshwater > Lake | place: Tanzania: Lake...
ATAAATATAAATTTTAAGTGAATAGTAAAAAAGGTATAAAGTAAAAAAAAATTGAAATACTTTAACATGATAAGATATAAGGTAGATTAAACCATTCCCATCAAGTTAAAAGCTTCTTATAAATCGCTATTAAAATGTCTATTCAAATGTCAATTCAATCTTTCAACGCTTCATTGTTCGTGTCAGAGCAATTGGAACGTCAATTAGTGAATACAGCTCAAGATTTGGCTCATCGTTGTGTTTATGAGTGTGCTGCTATGTATGGATTCGATGTAAATGAGGCGGTAGAACGTCTCGGTCTATCAATGATCCGTATGGAACGCAAAGCACCCTCAAAGGCAAAGGCCCCAAAGACTCCTAAGGTAACAGAACCTAAGGCAGCCTTTCCTCTGCCCTACAACGGTGAGTTCAATGCCCACCACTGCTTAGCACTGCGTCAAAACAATGGGTTATATACCCAATGCACAGGTCCTCGCAAGGGAGATAACAGCTTCTGTAAGAGCTGTTCTTCTACCATGCAAAAGACAGGTGCTGAGGTGCCAGAATATGGTACTATGCAGATGCGCCAAGCAGTGGGTATCTTTGAGTATGTAGACCCTAAGGGACGCAGACCAACTCCCTACACGAAGGTTATGAAAAAATATAAAATTTCTAAGGACCAAGTCCTCGAGGAGGCAGGTAAGTTCAATATTGTTATAAATGATTTACATTTTGTAGAACCAGAAGAGACCAAGCGTGGTCGTCCCAAGACCGAGAAGGAACCCAAGACCAAGGGTGCAAAAGGCCGTCCTAAGAAGGAGAAGAAAGTCCTCATGATCGAAGGTGAGGAGGATGATCTATTCGCAAGCCTTGTTGCTCAAGCCAATATCAACGAAGACGGTGAAGATATTGTGATCAGTACCAAGGCAAAGAAAGCAGGCAAATCTGATGAGGAAAAGGAGGCCGAGCGTCTTGCCAAGGAAGCCGAGAAAGCTGAAAAGGAAGCGAAGCGTCTAGCCGAGAAAGCAGAAAAGGAAGCCAAATTAGCAGCTGAAAAGGCTGAGAAAGAGGCTAAGAAGGAAGCTGAACGCCTAGAACGCGAAGCCAAGAAGAAGGCTGAGGAGGAAGCAAAGGAAGCAAAGAAGCTCGCTGCTGAGAAGGCTAAGGCTGAGAAGGAAGCCAAGCTCGCTGCTGAGAAGCTTACCAAGGAAGCCTCTAAGACGAAGAAATCTACCAAGAAGGACGAGCCAGTGGAAGACGACGAGCCTGATGTTGTCAAGAAAATCGAGTTCGAAGGCAAGAAATACCTGAAGTCCAAGAAAACAGGTATTATCTACGACTTAAATGAGTATGTTAAGAATGGTGAGCAAGTCGTGATCGGAAAATGGAATGAGAATTCAAACAAGATCGAGTTCAACAAAGATGGCGAAGAATCAGAAGAGGAATATGATGATTAAAATATAAAATATATATATATTTGTTATGTAATTTATTAAGTAATTTGTTTTAAATTTAAACTTTTTTTTCGCATGTAATATGGTGTTGCTGTCTGCTGCTGCTCATACATATTGATACACAAGTGTAACAAATAATCCCACCATAATCCCACCATAAATAGGCAGCAATATAACAGCTCATATTTAGCCTATATGCAGTCTATTATTGTAGTCTAACAAATAAAGACCATAAAAAGGGTTAAATGGCTGCTGTCTGCTGCTGCTCTATACATTGTTACACTGGTGCACTTATCCAATAAAAGGGTTAAAATGTTACACTTGTGCCTTATACCGATACTTATAACTATATTCATTTAACCCTTTTATACTATATACAGTACTATAATGGTAAAAAAATATTTAACCCACAATATTTAATCCTCATTATTTTTAACCTTCATTATTTTTAACCCTTATACTAATGCATTTACCTTCTCTTGAGTTGGATAACAGATTTGAATACTTACATGCCACATATTATCTTCTATAAATCCTTGTTCTATATCCTTTTGTATAAATTTTTTAACTCTCTCTAAATTTAACCCCCTTAATAAAGGTAACTCGAAAATATTAGTAATAAAGTCTTGACTTAGTATTGAATACAGCATTATTGATTTTAATTGCAACTATATCAATTAATTCATTTAAAATCAATTTTAATTAAAATTGAAAAATTTTAAATATATTCTCTCTAAATCAAATATATAAATGGAAATAATGTGTGAAAACAGAAGAAACTATACAATTACAAAAGACTCAGATATTGAAGATATAATAAATGGTAGATGTCCAAGCTATTCTTTAACATGGGATATATTAGATCATAAGCCATGTTGGCCAAAAGGTCATAATTATTTTATAGGTAATGGATTAAATATAAGTGATGACTCAAAAATTTTGAGAGAAATATTAAGTAAAAAATTAAAGACAGGAACCTTATCAAGACATATTATATTTTGTGATCTAGATGGAGTACTTGCTGATTTTGAACAAGGGGTTAAAAATCGTTTTAAAAAATCACCAGAAGAATTGAACTCAAAAATGATGTGGTCAATTATAAATAAATCAACGACATTCTTTGAAACATTACCTTGGATGCCCAAAGGGAGAGAATTATGGTCGAAAATTCAGAAATACCATCCAGTTATATTAACAGGTGTTCCAAATGGAAGTAATAATGCGATTCAACAGAAAATAAATTGGTGCAAGAGAGAATTAGGAGAAGATATACAAGTTATAACATGTTTAACTAAAGAAAAACCAAATTATTGTTTACCGGCATCAATTCTAATTGACGACAGGACTGATAACTTAAAAGCTTGGAATGATAAAGGTGGTAAATTTATTCTCTATGATGAAGACTATTTAGATCCTATAACAGAGAGAATTGATCGTCATATGGTAGAAATTTTAAATTCGCCTTAATTAATAATAAATTTGTTAAATAATTTTATTTATCATTAATTGTAGTAATTTTAGAAATATTTTTAATTATTTTTTCAGTTTTTATATCATCAGAACTCATAGCTTCAACAACAATTTTGTCATAAGTGTCAGAAATTCTAGCAGATGAGTTAGAATAATCGGGATATTTCTCTCGAAATTGTGGTAGTAATCTTATATTTTTATTGGAAATATTTTTAATAGAATCTTTAATTTTCTTTTTTTCTTCATCTTTTTCCCATTGGTCTTGGTCTTTTACATAAAAAGTTTCTCTTTTTTTATCGGTACAATGAATAGGTCTCACCGTTTCATCTAAGTTATTTAAGTTTTTCACTATTATTTTAGAAATTCCTTCTACATATCCAAGTTCACCAACTTCCATCAAATCACTAAGTTGTAATTTAATGGAATCAACAAAATCAGTAATATTCATGGCATTTTTGCAAGTCTCATTTAAAAAGAAGTTGAGATTAAATGCTTTGTTATGTGAATTGGTGTGAGTATTGTGTGAATTAGAAGTACTTGTATTTGTTATACCATTTTTGACAATTTCTAAAATCATTTCTTTAATTTCCTTATTTTCTTTCATAAGGTATTCAACTAAGACATCATTTTTATTGTGATTATTAGAGGTATTATTTTCTTCAATTTTGTTGTCGAATTTACAAACCTTTTTATGTCTCCATAATCCAGTTCTATCACTGTATTCTTTGCTACAAATTTCACATATATGAGAGTTTTTTTCGAGATTTTTGTTGCCATCTGTTGCCATTTTGTTGCTGATATGTTTTTTGGTAACAAGATGTCTTTTATAATCTGTTAATTTAGACGTATTAAAGTCACATAAATCGCAACAATATTTTTGTTCGTTTTTTTTCGAGATTTTTGTTGCCATTCTCTCCTAAATAAGCAACAGAAAAAACTCTAAGTATTTTTTTCGCAAAAAAATATAAAAAATTGTGAGCATATTTTTTTTATTTTAGGTTTAATTTGACACCATAATTTTTCAACATCTAGACAAAATTTTTTCTCAGTAAGAAGTGTTTTGACTATCGGATTTTGGACATTTTTTTTGTCCATTTTTTAAAAGTTAAAATACTTTTCACTTTCCGAAATCTTTCACTTTTATATAATAAATTCCCAAAACAACTTAAAGAGACTTAGATATAAAAGTATTTAAAAAAATTGATATCAATTTGTGCTTCAAAATGAAGGGTAAAAATAATATCAAAATGGGAGGTAAATCTTCGCACGAATTTAATGCTAAGGAACAGGAAAAATTACAATTGAACGCTGCTAGGAATTACCATATGAGAATAAAAGAATATAATTATGCGTATCATGGTGCATATATCCCATATGTAGAATGGTGTCGTACCCAATATGAATTTGAATGTATTCCACATATATGTCGTCAAGGTCCAGGATATAGACCAGAATATGATTCATGGGGTAATCAGACATATTAAGAGGGTTAAAATATAAAAAGAGGTTAAAAATTTTAAAAAGAAGTGCAAAAACTATAGGGTTAAAAATATATATCAAAGTAAAAAAGATATTGACCAAATGGTCTCACTTTTTTTTTAATTATATATTACATTTAAAATACAAACAAATTTATTCATTAACCATAATTTCACTAGCTACAATACGTTTACCTTCTTGAACATCGTTAACATGTTTATCAATAGTTTTAGTCGTTACTTCTTCCTGATCCGATACAAAAGAACACATTTGAAATGTTTGCACATAAACAGGTTTGGTCTGACCAATACGATGACATCTGGCTATGGCTTGATCCTCAATAGCAGGATTCCAATGAGGTGATATGAAGTATATTTCACTATAATTTTCCTGTAAATTTAACCCTTCACATCCAGTCTGAATTTGTAAGATTAATGCCTCATTTTTCTCATTTAAAATATCATAACGCTTTCCATTACTAGTTCTACCGTCAAATGTAGCTACTTTTTGTATTCCTCCTTCACGTAATCTGTTGGCGATTTCATCGATTTCTTCGCGAAAATGACAGAATATAAGCTTACCACATCCATTATCCTTACGATCTAAAATTGCTGAAATTGCCGCATCCAATTTGCTGCTATTATCGAATGCCTCTTTATATGAGGAATAGTCTGTAATTAGTCCCTTATTAACCATATTGTCGAGTTGTTTAGCCATAAGTTTAGGGTATATACAGCTCTGCTTAGCTCTTAGCATAAGGGCTAAAACACCTTTATTGCGGAAAGTACTAACAATCTGTTTGTTGAGACCCTTATCAGGATTAACACGACTAAATGATAAGGCAGAATGCAACTCTTCAGCTAATAACATCTCCTTCTGACTAACCCAATCAACAACCGATTTATCAACATGAATTTCGGTCATTTGAATACCGACTTGCTTCTTAGTTCGCTTTAAAATGAAGGAACGGGTTAAATTACGAAGGTTATCAGTGTCAGTATAGTAGCTTGCAGGTAGTCTAATGACAGCACATAAGCTGTAAAAGTCCTGTTTTTTATTCTGAACTGGAGTTCCCGAAACAAGCCATCGGGATTTTGCGGATAGAAGTCGTGCACCAATATATCGGGTAGTTTTTGGGTTCCTAAGATGATGTGCCTCGTCGAAAATAATACGTGACCAAGGGATGTTATGTAGTGTAGTTATAACCTTATTTTTAATTTCAGCTTTTGTTAAAGTAATCGCTCCATAAGTAGATATAACTATGCGTGCAGAACATAATTCTTCAAATTTGATAGTCTTCTTGTTGTCGCCATGGTAAATAAGAGCCTTATGTCCAGTCGTTTTGTATATTTGAATGAACCATTGGTCGATGAGAATAGGAGGCACGATAACAAGTGTATGAGCTACAAAATTAGAATACATTAAACCAATCATCATAATAGTCTTACCTAGACCCATTTCGTCAGCAATGAAACCGCCTCGAACACCACATGGTGGGTCATCCCTTAACTCATTATTGAGACACCAGCGGACACCATCATACTGGTATTGCTTATGCTCCATACGAGTGCGATCTAAATATTTTGTAAACATTTTCATACGAGAGTCAATAGTATCCATTTTTGAGTAAATCTTAAGAAATTGATGTAAGTTAATATATCTACCAGTAAACAAAAAAACAATTTTTAATTTCAATTTTTATGTTTTTTAGCTTATTTTGAGTATAACTAAAAATTTATAAATACTTATTTAATGGGTTAAAAAAGGTTTCCCCAAATTACAATTACAAACAAGCATACAGTTTATCCCATTCAATTTCATCGTCTAATACCTTACCTTTTATTTTAAATCCAGTAATTAGCGGGTTATACTTACGGCAAGCAGTACAAGTTGGTCTCCCAGATGATATTTTAGACCAGTGATTCCAGCACTCCTTGCAGTGGAAATGCCCACAATCAGTTCGAATTGCGCTGCTATAGTTGGGTATCTCCTGACATACAAAGCACTCAGTAGGGCACGGTTCGTCATCATTCTTAATCTCAAATGATTCTTGAGAAATAGGAACAGTTTGTGGCTTATTCCTAACCAAATCAAATAAGGATGAATGGATACTGTTGACTGCGTTAAGTGTATTTTGTGGGGTCATATTAGGTGCATTCTCATATAACTGAATTACTTTGGTTATGAAATCAGTTAGCGGGTAGTTGCTGGTTGATGTGGGTAGCTCAAAACCATGTCCTTCTTGCACAGTATTTAGCCTTCTGTTTCTGGCCATCAACATAACTAATCCGTCCATATTGTCGATGAAATCGAGCTGTTTTTCTGGGCTCAAAATAGGTCTATTGTAGTGAAACTCGTTCGCTCTCGTAATGATTGTCGTTAAGAATTGAGACATTTTATAAATGAAAATGATGAATTAAATATAAATTTCATTTATTATGGAATAGTATTTCAATTTTTATTTTATAATGTGTATATGGCTTTAACTGAAAAATCATAATTAAATTCAGGTTGCTAAAATACCCGTTAAATTGCTGTTGCCTAGAATTAATTTTTATTTTTTTGCTTGCCTTTGGAAAAATAGAGAGAAAATATTTCCAATAAACTTAAACGATTACATTTATAAATTTTTAGTTATCAAATTTAAGGCTGCAATTTTAAAAAATTGAAATACTTAATTCATACGTAAATTATAGCAGTCTTATTCATAAATCAATATCCGATCAATCGCAAAGCTATTATATTATATTCAAAATGTCACGCAATTTTAACTCTAAAACTAGTGCCAAGACTCCTTATTGCAAGGTCTGTCATGATGCAGGGAAGCCTGAAAGCGAGTATACCAACCACTGGGTCCGATCGTTACCAGACCGAACTGGTAAGACCACAGTCACCTGTCCAACCCTTTTGTCAACCGAGTGCAGATACTGCTACAAGCTGGGCCATACGGCCAAGTTCTGTCCAGTTCTGGAGCAAAACAAGAAGGATAGGGAAAGAGCCGAAAGGCAGTCAGCTCGTAATCAGGAAGCCATGCAAAAGGCCAAAATAGAAAATATAAAGCCCGCACGTGGATTTGCTGCATTAATGGAGGACAGCACCGACTCTGAAGACGAAGAAATCAAGGTAAGTACACTCCCTACTATTGTTGTTGAAGAATTTCCTGCTTTAGGTGCCCCAGCGAAGACCACTTTGGCAGTCCATTTGCCATCAGTTAAGACTGAAATCAAGAGCGGATGGGCTGCAGCAGCCGCTAAGCCAAAGATGGTTCCTGTGGAGGAAAATCCTTATGTAGCTCAATTGGAGGAGCGCTCGATGATCAAAAACCTGCCTCAATCAGCTCTCAAACCCCTACCCATTATTAAACGCACTAATGCGAACGACCATTATGCTGCGGAGACCGAAAGGGACTACACTAAGGAAATCTACACAAGAAACTGGGCCGATTGGACTGACAGCGATGATTCGGACGACGATGAGCCTGCTGTAGCCCAAGTCAAGCTAAGCGGACCACCTATGCCCTACAAATCATCAATTCAAATGGCTGCAGTGGATTATGATTCAGATTGGTAAAATATAAAAATATATTTGTATTTGTATATTGTATTTGTATATTGTATTTGTATATTTGTTGTAATTTAATTAAAAGGGGCAACCCTTTTTTCCTTACTACTTTTGTGGCAATATTATACAAATTTTACACCTTTGGAAATTTAAAACGCCGACTTTTATAAATTTTTAGTTAATGTGAAAATCGTGCTTTTTTCAAAAAAAATGAAATGCTTTTTCGTCTGCGATATTGATTTTATTACACAAACAAATAAAACAAAGATTTTATAAATGGTTATTTCAATTAAAGCAGACATAACAGGCGTTAAAACTGGGGATATTATATGTTCAGTATGGTCTTCCACAGACAAGAAATGGGTAAGAACACTAAAAGATAACGAGGGAAACGATATAAATATTAATAAACTTGAAGTTGAACGTTCACTTAACGGAAGTAATAGTTGGATACTTTGTCTGTATAAATTAAATACAAAGGATAAAAATCAAAAATATGTATTTTATTTAGATTTAGATAGTAATTTAAAATTTAAAATTTGGAAAAAATCGGCGTTTTAAATGTCCAAAGGTGTAAGTATTTAATAAATCAGACACAAAAAAAATTGAATTACTTTTAAGACTAATAACTAAGTGTATTTTAAATTCTCATTATCAAGTTTCCAAGCTTTTATACTATAAATTATTTGCAATGCCAAGTCTTGTTTCCAACGAATATATCATAAATGAGGCCGAGAAAATGATTTCCAACGAAGAGTTTTCGTTACCTGGTTTGTCTCCCTCCTTTAACACGAGGGACCTCGATAACGTAAAAACAGCATACAATTCGATGAAGAACGCTGAGGTCCATTGGGAGGAAGGTTTCGCTTTTATGGGCCTTAGGGGGTATGCATTCTTCAGATCGACTAACGGCAATATTTACGTCATTGAGAGGTATATGGGTAAGTTAGGGCGCATCTTTAAGGTAACTGATTTGTTTGGAAACCTATAAAAAAATATATATTGTATTTGTATATTGTATTTGTATATTGTATGCTTGATTTGTTGTAATTTAATTAAAGGTTAACTCCTTTTTTCTCTCTATATTGCTGCTGACTGCTGCTCCTCGTATTGCTGACTGCTGCTGCTCCTCGTATTGCTGACTGCTGCTGCTGCTCATATATGGGTTAAAACTCGACATAAATTAGCTGAATATATAGAGGGCTAAATTGCAGGCTATATGGCAGGATGCGATGGTTAACTGGTAAATGAATCACTTGTACTGTGCTACAGTATTTTTTATTTACAACTTTAATATCCAATTTACTCCATAATTATAAGGTCTTGTTTCTGTGCCTCCAGTTGAATTAACTGAAATTCCTGTTGTATTTGAATTAATACTAATTCCAGTAACATTTGAATTTACATAATTATTATTTGCACCACCATTATTATCTGTTGTAGTAGTATGTCCAACACCACCACTAAAATTAGTTCCTCCTCCAGGCATTAAATGATTATGACCTGGATCAGTGACACCATGACTATGACCTGGATCAGTGACGCCATGACTATGGCTCGCGAAAGAATCATTTTGGGTTGTATTTACGCTGGTAGGGCCAACATAATTACCTGAACCATCTATTCCTCTCAAAAATGCTCCCAGATAATTGGGTGGTGTATAATTAGTTCCGCTAACTGTTCCGATACCCATATTATAGACATTAGTGTATATACCTTGAGGTGATTCGATACTTGAAGTAAAAGATCTTGATATACCATTCATAATAACCCATCCAGCTGGATCAGTAGTACCTAAATATCCAATTATTGAACCAGCTGGAGAAACTATGGAAATATTATTGTAAGAAAAAGGTCCAAAAGACATTATATTATATTATATTATATTATAATAATAATACATAAATCGTATAATATTCATAATTTTTATATTTGATATTTTTAAATAAAAATTTAATAAATAAAATTGAATTCAAATATTTATACAAAATATAAATCATAAAATACCAAAGAATCGAAGATGGCAAACATTGAATTAATTATACACCCTTATATCGCTCCTGTCTATGTTACAACTACCAATATGATTATACCATTGGTAAATATTACATTAAATTCTGTCTACACAAGTGCAGAATATTTCTTCAATATAGCAGTGACTTTCATGACGATTGCAGCTCATACAGTTTATTTTATTGCAGAGAATCTATATACAGAATTTGATGTGATGGATAGAAGAGAGAAATTTCTAACAATTGTATGTTTATATAATGTAATTATATTTATTATTGCCGAACAAAAATTTAAAAATAAAACAGAAAATTTTAAAAAGGAAATAAAATCATTACAAAAACAAATAAATATGATGGAAATACTACGTGATGATAATATGGAAGTTATTAAAGAGGAAATGAGTGTATTTCAAAATGAAACAAATCTGAAATATTCAACATTGGATAAAAAAATAAAAAATATTGAACCAAAGGTATTGCGACTTCAGAGAGAAATAAAGGTATACGAATAAAAAATAATATACAAATAAAATAATATACAAATAAAATAATATACAAATAAAATAATATACAAATAAAATAATATACAAATAAAATAATATACAAATAAAATAATATACAAATAAAATAATATACAAATAAAATAATATAAATTTCTAATATTTTTTATATTTATAGAGCATCAGCCGCTTTTTTCAAATTACTAATAGTAGAATCATTATCAGCCTCATCTGTATCATCATCGTCATGATTAGCGATCTTTTTAGTTTTTTTTTCCTTTTCAACGCGTATAAATCCGAATATTTTATCGAATGCATATTGAACCGTATTATATGTAAAACTAATATCTCTAAAAATATCATTACAATAACGAATAATCTCATCAAATTCCAGCATTAATGTATTCAAATTATGTTCGCCATTTGCAGATATATTCAAATTATCCATAATTCTATATACAATATCCGTAACTGCTGTATTGGCAAGCTGTAAAACCTGATGAACTTCATTATTTTTTTTATTTTTTTTATCATTACGCTGAATCAACATTTTAAATTCTGCCTCACCAATTAAACCTTCCAGATATTTAATACGTAAATCTTGATTCTTCATAACATAATCAGTTTGAAAAGCGGCAGCTTCAACTGTATTATTATGTATAACATTTCTAATCAATAATGTTAACATTTTGATAGATTCAGAATATACATCTACTACTCTAACTTCAGTACGCTTAGATCCATAATATGATGGAACCTCTTTTTTTTCAGTTTTAAACAAATTATCATGTTTCTTAGCTAGAGCATTAATTCGATCTATAGTATGATGAGTAAGATCCCTTCCACATTGAATATCACCAGCAGCACGTGCTAAGCCGCCATTTTTACGTTGCCATTCATAATAGTGCGGATTGTGAATATTATTTTCTAACTTACCAGTTTTCCAACTAAAAGCTGTATGACATTGTGTGCACCACATTTGATCACAACCTGATATTTTAAATATTAAGCTTTGGCACTTAGGACATGGTTTAGAATCATTAGCCAACATTTTGGCTGTTTCAACATTATTAGGATCGCAAGTATGATTACAATCACGATTAGGTCCTTTTAATTCATGACATTCTGAACATGTCCATTGCTCACAGATGCCACATTTCCATTGTGTGCTAAGAAATCCACGACAATTATTCGCAGGACATTGACGAACAAATTTTGCTCTATCTTGTTTTTCTTTTTCAATATTCGAATCCGCTACAGGATAATGCAGACTATGTTCCAATTGTCTTACCTGTCTTTGTAAATCATAAATTAAATCATTTAATTGTCTTATTTCTTTTCTAATATTTTGTTTTCTAATTTTTTCTTCAACCAAAGGCTGAGTAACAGGCATAAGAGCTTTCTCTTGATCAAATAATAAATTTTCTAAATGTTCCTTATATTTAGAAGTCAAGAAAACATTGGTGAATTTTTCTCTTAAAAATTTTCTGGGCCACTCCTTAGCGCATTCAGGTTTCATACACTTAGGAATAGATTCATCCAAAATATATGTTTCACAGCAGGTGCGACAAACATCAAAATCACAATAAGGACAGCAAATCTTTGAGCGTGTGCTCTTGTTATAATCGTCACAGCAAATATTACAAGACATTTTTGTTTAAATTAAATAAGATAATATAAATTATTCTATTTAATTTATTTCAATTTTAAAATATAAATGAATATATCATTTAATTCATACCATACACTTATTTAATATTTTAATGTAATTAGTTACTTACAAATTTGCTCTGCTTGTTACGGCTCCTGCAGATGAGGCAAGAACAATAAGGTAAGGTTGAGCAGATATATTATTAACAATTGGATAAGGTTGACTCATTGTTATATTTAAATTTCCATTTCCTGCTACAGTAAGACTTACTTGTCCAGTTCCAGTTGGAGTAGTTATTTCATTAGTATTACTAATACCAAATGTTTCAACAGGATTATAATTATTACTTTCAGGCCAATCAGGGTCAGCTGGCATATAAATAGTAATACCGTTTACTACGAATGTATTTCCATTAGGAATAATCGTAAAAGTTAATATTGAACTGTTATTACTTACGTAATTTGGAACAACATTTGAGATAACTGATTGTCTTGGAATACTTACTACCGTATTAGCTTCAGTTCCTTCTTTAAGATTTCCTGTAGATGGTTCAGTATACACGGCACTTGCTCTAAGTGCGATAGAACCCCTAGCAATATCATCAGCTGAAATATTGTGTGAAACTTGTGCTATAATTGGTTGAGCATTATTTGCAGGAAGATCCGTTTCATTTTCGACAATTGCTACACCACCACTAGTAATTGATCTTGATACACCCTTTCCTGAAGCAGCGTTTCCATTCATTGTGTTTTGTGGCCATGTTACCGTATAATTATATTTTGATCCAACTTCAGGTGAAGCACTGATAGCAGGTGCAGTAATTGTGGGAGCTTTAACTGTATTAGCATTTGGAATAACTGCTTTTGGAGCTGAAGCAATAATTGGTCCTTGACCAATAGCGTTGAATGCAGCCACAGTAAAATAATAACCAACACCGTTAGTTAAGTTATCGACTTGTAAATATGTGTTACCAGGAGCCACAGGGTTACCACTGGCGGCTGTTAAAGTATTAATTGGAGTGTTAGCTGAGATATAATTATTGGAGTAGTAAACATTGTAACCAAGTATTGGTGATCCACCATCACTTAAAGGAGCTACCCAATTCAAAGTAGCAAATCCATTACCAGCAGCTGCAGTTTCGGAATCGCATGGACCAGGAAGTGCTGCTAGCATAAATGAAGCTTGTTGTGAACTACCTGAGAAAATATCGTTAGAGAGAGCTGGAGAAACCCATAAAGCAGCCAAACTTTGATTTTGTGGTATTCCAGTACTAATTGGAACATCAGGAAGAACAATTTGTGATTGAACAGTAACATAGTAAGTTACATTTTGAACAGGTGCAAATCCAACAAAAGTAAAACTATTGCCCGCATTATTCCAAGCACATGATCCAGTAGAAACTAAATTAGCTGGAGATACAGAACCAGCATACAATGAAAGATTTACCAATTGTGAATAAGCAGTATTTTGGTATATGGAATTATTAGCAGCATTCCAAGAAGCTTTAAGACTAGTCACTGAATTAGTGGTGACGCTTGATAAAGTTAAATTATCCACAGCAGGTGGTTGAGCAGGAACAGCTGACAAAGAGTTAGAACGCGCAGATGCTCCAGTGGAATTATTTACTATACAAGATACAAAATAACCATTAAATTGGGAACCTTGTAGTTGTTGCTCTAAAGCACCTAAACTAGCACTTTGTCCTAATTGTGTTAAATTAACATTTAAAATACCATTGGAAGGAAAAGGATAAGTAGCATTAAATGCTACTGTATTAGATGCTGTCCAACTGTTAGGATTATTAGGTTCAGATACGTAAAATGCAACGCTAGTTACTGGATCACTACTTTGGATTAATTTAACAGAAACAGGAATTAATCCAGTGGCATTGACAGCATTTTGGCCAGACATATGAGCAGCAACATTGTAAGAACCACTTGTAGCTGATAACATAACACCTGGATTAGGTAATAAAGATATGGAACCACCGACAGAATTAGATTGAACACTAATACCACCAGCATTATCCACAGTGGCTGTAACATAAACAGTATCATTTGCGTTAAAATAAGTGACTACAGGATTGGTAGTACCCATGGTTGTAGTTAGGAGAATTGTAGTGTAGCATCCAGCGCTAACTGGAGTATTGGCTGGCAATTGAGCACCACTTGGAAGAAATATTTGAGGAGTATTTCCAGCAGCATTTGATGTAGGTAATTCATATTGAAATGGATTGTAAAGATTAGCGGTTGAATCAAGAATATATACAGTTAAATATCTAGAGCTATCACCGTTGTTATTTCCAAATGTCACAACAAAACTAGCTTGTGTAGCTGAAATTACTTTAAAATTTGATAAAACAGGAGCATCAGGTGGAGCAGTTGAAAAAACTGAAATAGAATTAGAAGAAATGTTGTGGTCAGGTGAACCTGGTAAAATTGAAATAAAAAGTTCGGCCAAATAACTAACACCATTTACAAGTTGTAAATTGAATGATTGAAGTAATATTTCTTCTTCAGTTAAATTGTATTGTAATGTTTGACCGTTAGAAAGATTTACATAGTTACAAACAGCCCATGTAAAATTAGTGTACGATTGTGTTCCTGATTGTGTTTGAAAATTCAAAACAGCATAACCGTCATGTGAGCTTGCCAACAAAAGAGTAACCGTCTCTGGGAGCGACATTATAATATTACTAAATATTTTTTTTTTACCCAAAAAAAAAATTTAGTTTTTTAAAATATATTCTAAATCAAAATTACTGAAAAAATCAAAATTTATATGTTTCATTATTATATTTTTTTTATTGATATCTCCTTTAACATAATTTAATATACCGTTTATAATATTTTCTTTATAACTTATATTTTTATCTAAAATAATATACGATAATAATATTAAATATAATATATTATAAGATGTCCAATCAATAGAATTTCCGTAACAAAAATTAATATAATTAGAATAAATTTTTTCATTATCAAACCAAAAATTATGTTCTAAATTAGTTGTGCTTAGATCAGGAATTACTAAATTAGGCCAACATACATACAATTTATTATCTACTTCGTTTTTCCATTTTATCATATATTCATCGTAATTACAATACCCTTTGGAAATTTGAAATTTAAAAATATTTTTTATTATATTTTTTGTATAGCAAATACTAAACGCACCAAAAAATTTTTTAGATTTATCATCAGGTATATATATATTATTATTGACTAATTTACTATTTAAAATGCTAAAACTAAAATCACTTGAACCTAAAAATAAAATATTGTAATCAAGAGTTGAATCAATTTCTCTAAATTTTTCACAAAAATTTTTGTGTAAAATAATATCATCTTCAAATATTATAATTTTATTATAATTATTAATTATAGCATCATTTAAACAATACATATGACTTAAATAACATCCTATTTCGCTTTTTTTAAGATTTTTATTATTTATTTTTAAATATAAATCATCAGATATAGGATTTACTATTATTATTTCAGCATTTATCGAATATTTTTTACATAACCTTATAATATAATTGCGTCTAATATTAGAAGTTTCTAAATTTATTATATATATTTTATCTATAACTTTATTTATATAATGTATATTTGTTTTGTCATTTTTAAGAGGTAATCTATATATTTTATAATTATTAATTTCCTGTATTATACAATTATTAATTTTATTTTCGATTATATTTTTCATAATATAATTATATATTATGAAAATATAAAACGTTATTTATCCAGTAAATAATGAAAAATATTATTTAAAAATTATATTTTTATTTATTGGGTATTTTGACATATATTAAAGAAAACTATGATTTTGATGATTTTATTTATTCAGAAGCATCAGCAGGAGCTTGGAATAGTTTGTTTATGTGTTATAAAGGTGACCCTTTAGAAGTTGTATATAAGCTTTTTGATTCTAATATTCAACAGGCAAAAAACATAACGAAATTTGAATATTTATGAAAAATAATATATTATATAATATTAATATGAAATTAAATTTATCTTTATTCAAATCCAAAAAATTGTTAATATTTAGTATTTTTATTTTTATTTTTATTTTGTTGTCAGTATATTTATCCCACAATAAAATTAATCGCGTAATTAAATGTAATTCAAAATTTGCGTTATGTCCTGCTGCGAAATGTATTCCTGATCCAATGAATAGCAATAATGCTATTTGTTATTGTGATGTGTCAACAGGTGTAAATTATAGTTATGGAAATAAAAATTGTCAGGATATAACTGGATATATAGGTGCTAATAGTCAAGAGTATATCTATTCTGATTTTAGTCCAATAATTGGAAGTATGGGTTATGAAAAACAAACATGCCCACCAAATGGTGTAAATTTAAATTGTATGAACAAACTATGTGCTGTTGACCCAAATAATCCAAAAAAGGCCATTTGTACATGTAGCATCACAAATAATGAAAACCAAGAATGGGTTACATGGAATAAAAAAAATACTCAATCTTCATGTAATTATTTATCAGGTGCTTCAAAAGAAATGTCCCAATCACTTGGAAATTTCATTAAAAATAATCCATAATTTAATATATCTAAAAAAATAATTTACTAGAATTATTGGATAAAGGCTATTAATATTCTACAAAACATAAAATGCTTTACACCGTTGAAAATTTAAAATGGGACATTTTTTTACTTTCTAAATATTCTACCTATGACTTGATTTTGACGAACCTCATTCCATTTTGGTTCTATCAAATGAATTTGTTTAACAACATCCATTTTAGGGATAATACCAAAATTTAATGCTCTTATTTCACTATTCATTTTTATTAATGTTGCTTTTTCTAATATGCTTTGATTAATCATGTTATAATTAAAATTTTTATTTTTATTCAACGATATTTTTTTTGTCAATTTTATAATATAATAAAACAATTTATTTTTTAAATTGTTTTGTTCCATTTTAAATGTTCAAGGGTGTAAAATAGCTATTAATTTATTTTACAATAACGGGTTTGCAATAAGACGTTTTTTAAAGTATTTTCTCATTACAGATACTTTTTGTACTTCATTTTGTACTTCATTTTGTACTTCATTTTGTAGTTCATTTTGTACTTCATTTTGTACTTCATTTTGTACTTCATTTTGCACTTCATTTTGCACTTCATTTTGTAGATCATTTTGTAGATCATTTTGTAGATCATGTTGCACTTCATTTTGTACTTCATTTTGTAGATCATGTTGTACTTCATTTTTATCGTATTCAATATTTTCTTCTATTTTAAAAATTATATTATTTTTATGTAAGTTATTATTTTTAAACATGTCATAATTAAAGTCAACATTATCAATATCAAAAAAATCTGAATTAATAGATATATTATCATCAAATACAGAATCATCTTCTTTAAATGTTTTAACAATTGGTTTATTATTTTTCTTCCTAAGCATGTTTGTTAAATAAAGTTTTTTATTTAAATTTTGTATATTTTTTAATCTCATTATTTTATTTATTTTATTTTTTTTATTTAATTTTTTGATTTCAAGTATTTTTGAAACACTAGTAAATGGGAAAGACATTATAAATAAGATTAATATAAAAAAAAAAAATAATTTAATTTATTATAAAAATGAGTATTAATTTTTCTAAAGTTTATGATATTTTATATTTTTATAATAACTTTAATGAACAAATATATACCCTTAGCCAAAATGATTTAGTAAATAAAAAACTTGATAAAAATGAATTATGGATATTATTTATAAAAAATTTTAATAAAAATTTAAAAAAAATAGAATTAAATAATCCTTTTACAAAAAAAAATTTGTTAAATTTATTTAAAATAAATAATAATATTTTTTTATCAAATATTGATACATATAATACATTAACTTTAGAATATTTCAAAGAAAATTTTGATTACATTAAGTATAAAAATATAAAAAATAAAAAATATAATTTAACAAAAAATAATTTATGGAATGAATTTTTAAAAAATGATGTTCTTAAAAAAGATATAAATGTATTTATAAATTTAAATATATTTAATACATTTTATAACTCTGTAATAATTGAAAAAATAAGCTTAACTATAAAAAACTATAAAATAATTTTACAAAATAAAGTAAATGAATCAGTAAATGAATCAGTAAATGAATCAGTAAATGAATCAGTAAATGAATCAGTAAATGAATCAGTAAATGAATCAGTAAATGAATCAGTAAATGAATCAGTAAATGAATCAGTAAATAAATCAAAAATAATTTTTAGAAATATTTGTTTACAAAATAAAAATAAATTAAATTTACTTCAACTTCCTAGTATACAAAATAATCAAATAAATGAAGCAATTTTAATAGAGTTTAGAAATTTACCTCATTTAGAAGTTTTGATTAAAAATTGTATTTATCAATTAGGTGAAGGTTGGAGTCATACGATTGTATGTGGTAATAATAACTATGATCTAATAAAAGATATTTGTGAAAAAATAAGTGATCATATAAATATAATTAAACTAAACTATAATAATATTAATCAAAACCAATATAACAATATGTTGTTATCAGAAAATTTTTGGGAACAATTTACAGGAGAAAAATTACTAATTTACCAAGAAGATACTCTAATATTTAAAAATAATATTATGGATTTTATGAATTGTGATTATATAGGAGCACCTTTATCTAGAAATAATAATAAAAAAATGGTTGGAAATGGAGGTTTAAGTTTAAGGACTAAAAAAAAAATGATAGAATTATTAAAATTAATAAATTATGAACAAATTTTTCCAACTTTAAAAGATAGAATATTTATGAAAAAAATGAAATTAGATAATATACCAGAAGATGTATATTTTAGTTCATATTTAAATTTATTTGATGTAGGAAAAGTAGCTGATTTAAGCTTAGCAGAAAAATTTTCATGTGAACAATTTTATGTTGAAAATACGTTTGGAACTCACTGTATATGGTTAGGACATAATGATTGGGAAAAAATTATAAATAATTATTTCGATAAATTAGTAGAAACAAAATTTTATGATTTTGAAAAAGAATATGACAATACATATTTAAACAAAATACAACAATATTCAATTTTAAGTAATATTCCAATACATAAAATATTAGAAAACCCAAAAGAGGAGTATAGATATTTTGGTTATAGATACAAAAAATACATGAGAAATTTAAATATTCCAGATTTTCCAAATGAGAGTGAATATGAATCAGTTTTAATTGAATTTAGAATACTACATAACATAGAATTTGTATTGAGAAATACTATAAATAAATTAGGAAATAATTGGGCACATACAATAGTCTGTGGTAATAATAATTATGATTTTATAAGAAATATAGCGCTTGAAATTTCTCCAAATATAAATATAAAAAAAATAAACTACAATAACATATGTATAGATGAATATAGTCTATTATTAGCGAGTAGTGAATTTTGGAATTTATTCAAAGGTAAAAAAATTTTAATATATCAAGAAGATACTTGTATATTTAATCGTAATATTAATGATTTTCTAAAATGGGATTATATAGGTTCTCCGTGGCCAAAAGAATATAAAATAAATAACTCAGGAGTAGGAAATGGTGGGTTTAGTTTAAGAGATAAAAGTTGTATGTTAAAAATTATTGATACTGTACCTATTACTTTATATGAAGTAAGTTCTGAAAGAGTAAAAGAATACATGAATAATAATAAGTTAAAAATTTGTCCAGAAGATGTATATTTTACAAATATTATGTTAGATTTAAATATAGGTTTAATAGCTCCATATGATATTGCAATGTTATTTTCTTATGAATCATTAATGGATATTAATAGAAACTTGGTAATAGAAAATAAAGTATTAGGTGGTCATAGTTTTTGGCTAAATGAAAAAAAATGGAAAAATACCCTATATAAAAATGTGATAGTACAATATAAACCATTCCATAATATACCAAGTATAACACATCGAGGTGGATGGAAAGATATACTAATGACATTTATTAAAAATGATTTTTTCAATGAAAAATCGGAAATAAATTTTTATGATATTACAGAGCGTTGTTTAATATGGGAACCACATAGACATAACAAAACTCAAAAATGGTGTGGAATAATTCATTGTACTCAAAAAACTCCCACTTATTTAGGAGTAGTAAATATAACAAATTTTTTTAACAATAAGAGTTTATTTTTAGAGACAATACATAATTGTTTATATTTAATTGTTTTATCAGATTATGTTTATGACTATATTAAAAAACAATTTATTAATTTAAATATAAATATTCCTTTATATTCATTAAAACATCCAATTTTACATACAGATGATATTAAATTGTTTGATTTTGATATGTATAAAAATAACAATAATAAAAAAATAATACAACTAGGTCAACAATTACGAAAAATGACAAGTATCTATTTATTAAATAATTTACCAAAAAATTTTAAAAAAATATGGTTACCAGGAACAAAAGATTTAAATATATTAAACTATTTGTTTAAAGAAGAAGTCAAACTATTACAATTAGAAAATTTAAATATATCCATAAATGATATATCCATAAATGATATATCAATTTTATACACAGATTCATATGCTGAATATGATGAATTATTATCAAAAAATATAATTTTTATTGACTTATTTGATGCTGCTGCTAATAATGCTATTTTAGAGTGTATATTACGTAAGACACCAGTTATAGTAAATAAAATACCAGGAGTAATTAATTATCTTGGAGAAGATTATCCGTTGTATTTTGATAAATTAGATGAAGTTCCAAACTTATTACTTGATACAAAATTATTTGAAGCTCATACGTATTTATTAAATTTAAGTTATGATAGTCCTAATTATTTTTTTAAAAATATATTGAATATTAATTAAGTATTAAAATATCATATTACACAATAATTAAAAATTTACATGAATATTATCACATAAGATAATTAATAAATTTTATTATTTATTAATTATCATTAAAGTTTAATACGTTCATCTATAGACATTGAAATCACAAAATTGTATATGGTTAAGTCATAATAAAAATAAGATTCAAATTTTTTCAAAAATTCACAATCCATTTTTTTGTTAAATTCTGTATTATAGTTGGTTTTATTTTCTGATAATAATTCGAAATTATTTTTAAAATTGTATTTATTATTTAATATTTGATTTAATTTTATTAAATCAATATCAATATTTTCTTGAATTAAAATACAGTTAAATTCTTTCACTTTATCAATTAACATAGATACTATATATTGATCATTTAAATTTTCTGGATCAATCTCTATACCTCCTAATAATCTCCAAGTAGTCACATTTCCACAATCTTGTAAAACAGCATAAATTTCTTCATTATTTAATTGATGTAATTGTTTATTATAATTAGGATATAAAAAATAGTAGTAATGTGAAATAATTCTATCAATAGGATTACGAATAGAAGTAACACAAAATGCTTTGTTAAAAATACAATAATTTAAATTAGATTTATAAAAAATATGTCCCAAGAATATTTTTATATTATATTTTTCAGTATTTATATTATCATAATGATTATTATTATTATTATTAGTACTAATAATATTTTCTTCAGGATATGAAGTAGAATATATATATTTCCTTTCGATCAAAGGATTAAAATAATTAATAAACATAAATTCTAAACTACATCCCATACATTTTTCAATATGCATAAATATAAATTCAATATTAGAATACATTTTTATATACTATATGTAAATAAAATTAAAATATAAAACTAATTCATAATGTTAATAACTCCGTGACCAATATTAGTTTTAAAGAAGTCATCTTTAATTAATTGTCCATATCTTTCTTCATCTAAATTTCCTTCTATAAATGCTTCACTCAATTTACGCTTACCTAAAATTGTGTATAAATTAGATTTATAGTTTTGGTCGATTTCTTCAATAGTAAGATGAATAGTTCCGTTAGCTTCAGCAAATAATATACTAGATTTTTTCTTAGGGGTAACAGGTTTAGGTTCAGAGAATGGTGGTTCATCCAAAGTCTCAATCACTTTTCCGTTAATAATATTGTATGACATTTGTTAAATTTATTGATAAATAAATGTTAGATAATATGATTAGATTTTATCGGTAAAAATATTTCAATTTTAAATAAAAAAAATATTTAAAATTATAAACAAAATACAAAATACAAAATACAAAATACAAAATACAAAATACAAAATACAAAATACAAAATACAAATATATTTAATCCTCTTCAACAACAAAGAATACTTGCCATAAAATACAAAGTCTATTTTCTTTTTCATCAATATAAACTTGCCAACATGATCTTTTCTTGAATTCTTCTTTAACATCCATAACACCATATTTTCTATCTTCTTCGCAAGCAGCAACAACATCTTCAATATGTATTTTATAAGAGCGTGTGGTTTCAATACCAGGAGTCGAAATCTGGAAGCAACTATGATTAGTCACAACTCCAAGGAACTCAGAATATTCTTCATTTGCATTAAGAAGAGTGATGAGTTTTCTTCTAATAAAGGCGATTTTCTCTTGAAAAGTAAAACTGTGAATTCTCTCGATCAATTGAGCTCCAATTCCAATAACAACTGGTATGCGCTTATGAGTGTCTGGATTGTTGTTTTGTACAGGAACAGTATTAAGATTCAACATATTAGTCGGATGAATTTTGGTAGGTTTGGCTTTTACATGACCATTAGATGACTTAATGCGGGCACAAGAATAGTCAACTTTCCTATAGTCACATCCATCATTGAACCAATTGACGTAAGCTTCGATAGATTTTTTATCGCCATAGTGAACAGGACGTAAATGAGGATTCAATTCATCACCTTCATACTCATAATTGTCGCAAAATCTGCCAATAAGCCCTTGTGCAGCGGACGTAACATTGCGAACATTAGGAACATATTCATATGAGCCACCCACATGTTGTCGAACTAGACGTTTAGATGCTCTCCAGAATCCCTTGATGAAAATGATGGTATGTTTTTCAGGAGCAGAACTCATCGTTCTATCTATATCAGCTACTTTGTATTCTGAATCATGGCGAATGGATGACCAGCCAAATTCAGTAATTGCGCGGTGTATATTGCCAAGCCACTCAACTTTTTGAACACGAATAGGAAAGAATTTTTTGCTGGAGTCTCTATATCGATCCTCAAAGAACATAAACCATTCTCTAACTTTGGTATAGGTTTCAAAAGAAGGTGCCTGTCGAATACGATCTTCATGTATCATGACCTCAAATCCCTTATATAAAGGTCCAGGATCTAAGGGCACAACTGCTGCCAAAGGTCCCCATGCTTCGATATCCCATCCGACAGCTTCGGAAGTAGCTGAAATGTCAAATAGTCGTACATTACGGGCTCTAACAGTATTACAATCGTTAAGTGCTGCTGCGCGAAGTGTCTTAGATACAGTCATATTTTTTCCAGAAGCAATATGACATTCATCCGTAATTAAAATTCCATTAGTAATTGATGCTAAATCATCTTTATGTTTTGCCAATGCACTGCGATGATGAATATTTTCTCTAAATGATAGTAACATTTTACCTTCAAATTGCTCTTTCCAATCGCGATCATCCATACCAGAAATGATAGAAATATCCTTTGTATGCACACATTTTTCATCATCTGGATGGGTAGTTAGAAGTTTGAGAACTTCCTGTACCGTTCCAGTCTTTCCAGTCCCTGGTTGTGCAACAAGCATAACAAGTAACTTACCTTGCTCATAATGGGCTAAGCATTTCCATGCGGCTTCTTTTTGATTGGGATATATGAAAGAGCGTCCAAAATATCCCTCTCTTTCCACTGCCTGAAAATATTGCTGATTAATTGTATCACGCTGTTGATTTAAAAGTAGTTTATCAAATCCGTTCATCTTTAAAAGGGTAAATTAATATGTTAAAAGTAGTGACAATAAATCAGTAATAAAGTATTTCAATTTTATAAATATACACATAAAAATGATAGTAACTAAAAATTTATAATACAGTATAAGGTAAACCACAGATATGGCCTATATTTTCTTATGGTCAGCTGAAAAAAAGGCACTAAAATTAACCCTTTGGTTAATATGTAAATTAATAAATTTTCAGTTAAAGCCAAAATAAGCTTATACAAAAAAAAATTGAAATACTTTTCTGCTCATAGTTGAATGCAGTCTTAATTCCACATATCAAGTTTGAAACTTTTAATCTATTATAAAACTTTTAATATTACGATGAGCATTCACATTGATTTCAGAACATTGCCCGCGAACGTTCCCGTCATGTGTATTCCCCGCGTCTATTCGAATATTAGTGAATCTCGCATTCGCCGAATTTTCGAGGACTTGGATATGGGTACATTAGATCGGATAGATATGGTAAGTAAGCAGAGTGATAAGGGTGACAAGTTCAACCGCGTGTTTATTCATTTCCATAGATGGAATAACACTGAGAACGCCTGTGTAGCCCGAGAACGCCTGCTAAACGGTAAGGAAATAAAAATTATATATGATGATCCTTGGTTTTGGAAAATTTCAGCATATAGGGAAGCCGAGCGTAGGCCAGAAGTGCCATCCAGAAATGAGGCCCGTAGACCTACTCTTCAATTCGATTCTGATGAGGATAGGTCCACAAGATCTCACGATGACAGATCCAGGCATCACCACGAAAGACCTCGTAACGATTCTCGTGAAAGACCCAAACCTCGTGAAAGACCAAGACCTCGTGATGATAGACCAAGACCTCACCACGAAAGACCAAGACCTCATGATGATAGACCAAGACCTCGTGATGAAAGACCAAGACCTCGTGATGATAGACCAAGACCTCGTGATGAAAGACCAAGACCTCGTGATGAAAGACCAAGACCTCACCACGAAAGACCCAGACGCCGAGATGAGTCTCCTGTTAAAAATCATCAAGATGATGAGACATTTACAGACAATCATCCAACACGTATTGGTCATGCTGGATCTCCTATCGCTGAAGAATTTCCCCTCGAAGTAAATTATAGCTCTAATATTGTTTTGCCAACGAAAAAACGTAAAGTCCTGATCAAACGTAATCCGACCAGTGAAGAAGGAGGCAAAGCAGACAAGCCACTCAAAATCGAAGAAGATCTAGAAGATGGAGAAGTTGAAGAAAAATAGAAAAATTATATTATAATTGTTATATATTATTTGTTGTAATTAATTTACTTTAAAAAGATAGGTAAAATCCTATTTTTTTTGTTTAATGTATAAAAATATAATGTAAACAAATATTATAAATGGTTAATAATACAAATTATGGTTCAGGAGCCTTAGAAAAAAATTCAGGTATAAATAATACAGCTGTAGGAGCATTTGCTGCAACAAATAATTTAGCAGCATACAATAATACAGCAGTAGGATCAAATACAGCATTTTTTAATACAACTGGTAACAATAATACATCATTAGGAGCAGGTTCGCTTTGTAATAATCAAAGTGGTTCATTAAATACAGCTGTAGGTTCAAGTGCTTTAGAATGTTTGACAGGTTCAGTAGGGGATCAAAATACTGCAGTTGGAGCTCAAGCATTATATAAAATAACAACTGGCGACTTAAATACTGCTATTGGAACGTATGCTGGAATAAATGTTGAAAGTGGTTCATGTAATACATTTGTAGGAGCAAATACTACAGCCACAGCCAATAATACTTCTTATTCAACTGCATTAGGTTTTGGTGCGACAATAACAGGATCAAATCAAATAATGATGGGAGGAGTTAATGATTCTGGAGTATATCCTCAAGTTGTTGTTCCAGGAGGTATAACAGGAACAACAGGATCTTTTGATTATTTAGGTGTTAAACCAAACAATAATAATTCATTTATAATAACTGATACTAGTAATATCTTAATACAAATTTATGAAGGATTTGGAGGAAGTGTATGTATAAATAATTCTAATCCTCCTATTTTAACTTCCCAAAATATATATAGTACAATAATTGGTTCAGGTTCTTGTAATAATTTAACTATTGGACTTAGTAATACAACATTAGGTCACAGTGCACTTCCAAATGTAACTATAGGAAATAATAATAATGCTATCGGTTATAATAGTTTAAATGGTATAATTGCGGGTAATTATAATATAGGAATAGGTCATAATGCTGGTAGTGGAATTTCTGGATATGATGGATATGATTCAAGCTTTAATAGTTATATAGGTGCTTTTACAAATCAATCTGGTCCAGATATTAATTATTCGACCGCAATAGGTTTTAATGCACTAATAACAGATTCAAATCAAATAATGATGGGAGGAGTTAATGATTCTGGAGTATATCCTCAAGTTGTTGTTCCAGGAGGTATAACAGGAACATCAGGATCATTTACAGATATTACAACAGCAAATTCTTCATTTTTTCAGGGAGTATATGTTGGTTTAGGTAATGGTGGAATAAACACAAATGTAGCATTAGGTTCAGGTATGCCATCAAATGTAACAGGTGATAGTAATACAGCATTAGGTGGTCAAACATTACAAAATAATACAACTGGTTCTCAAAATACAAGTAGTGGTTATTTTTCTTTAAATAGTAATACGACAGGTAATTATAATAGTGGTTTTGGAGAAAGTGCTTTAAGGGTAGGTACAACAGGATCTTACAATACAGGTATAGGTGCTTCTTCTTTAGTAAGTCAACAATTAGGTTCATATAATAGTGGATTAGGTTATAATTCAGGAAGTGGTTTTATAAGTGGTGGGAATAATACATTTTTAGGTGGATTAACAAGTGTATCAATAAACCCCTGTAATAATTCTACAGCAATAGGTTATAATGCACAAATTACAAGTTCAAATCAAATAATGATTGGAGGAAGTAATCTTTCTGGAGTATATCCACAAGTAGTAGTTCCAGGAGGAATAACGGGGCCCACAGGGTCTTTTAGTTTTTTAAGAGCATCACAAACAATTTCAGCTCCAGCAGGAATAACAGGAACAGTTGGAAATTTTTCAGGTACAGTCACAGCAAATAATTACCAAACTTCATCAGATTATCGTATAAAAGAGAACATAACACCTTTAAATGATACTTATATAGTAGATCCATTAGTTCCAGTAACATATATAAATTTAAAAACCAAAAAACAAGATGTAGGTTTGGTAGCGCATGAATTAGAAAAAGTTTACCCCTTCTTAGTTGAAGGAGATAAAGATGGAAGTACCTTTCAATCCGTAAATTATAATGGTTTAATAGGTATTTTAATAAAAGAAATAAAAGATCTAAAAGAAAGAGTTAAAAAGTTGGAACATTCTACTTCACATTAATATATTTACATTTATAAAGTATATTATAAATTTTAGAACACCAATAACTAAATCCACTACCATGCGGATAAGATGTAAAAGAATAAATATAAGATGCGTAAGACATCAAATAAAAATCGAGAAGTGTATTTTTAATTTTTTCTCGTTCTAATATAACTCCTTCTCCAAGATGTGTAATATCATTAATAATAAATTTAATTCTAGGAAAATCTTGATTTATTAATAATTTAATTTCATTATTATCAGCAATTAAAAGAATATCAGTATTTTTATTTTTAAAAATAATTTCAATAATTTCATTTTTAATAATTTCAAAATAAAGTGAATTGAAAATTTTATTTTCATTTTTAAGATATGAATCACCAGAACGAATATGAAAAACAATAAATTGTTTTTTAATAAGAGATATATTGTTTAAAGTAAAATCGATATACTCATTAATTTCTCTCGAAGGTTCAAAAATGGAACGAATAATATTAGATTCTTCTGTAGAAATAGGATCATATGGAAATAAAATATTATAAGAAATAACTGAATGATTAATAATAGGTAAACTACATAAGTAATCTACAAAAGAGTTAAATTTTTGTTTAAGTAATAAAAATTGTTCAACATAATTTTTACCTTCATTATCAAATATAGTTTCAGCCCAATTAGTTTCAGAAAACATAAATACATTATTATTAAGTATGTTTTTGTAATTAGAATCTAAAAAATAAGAATTCATGAATTTATTTAAAAATTGAGCGATAGGATGATTAATAATTATTTCACATTGGAAGTCATATTTTTTACAAAATTGAATAATAAAAAAACAACTTCTAATAAAGTCGCCAAGTCCAGTAGTATATTTTTGTTGTGCATATTTTTCTTGATAAATATGAATAATTTTATATATTTTCTTCTTTTTAAGTCTATTAATGTCACCTTCATTAAAAGTATCACTAGCAAAGATATTCATACGAATTGGTGTGGAAATTTTTTGATTAATAGTATTTAAATCAAATTTATCAGTTTTAGAATAAGATGGTATGGGTACTTCTTTGAATAAAATTTTAGGTATTTTATTATTAATATTAAGGTTGTCTCTTGATATATCAATATTAAGATTGACAGAAGTTTGTAACTTGTCAAGTTGAAATATATTTTGTTCAGTTATAGGTATATTAATATTATTACTGGTTAAAGGTTGTTTAAGTATTTGAATAGATTGATTAGTTTTTTTATGTATATTTTGAAAGCGAGTAAAATCATTTTGTTTAGTTAGTTTTTTATTAAATTTATTAGCTATATTATTATTAAATTTATCATTAAACATAAAGTAAAATAATAATAAAAAAAAAAATCTAAAACGAAGATAATAAAAAGAGTATGGAGGAAATATTATTAAGCGAGACAGTAAACATAACAAGGAAAAAAAATATATATAAAATAGAGTTTAAATATAATGCATACTCAATGATAAATTCGATAATAAATACAAATATAATAATAGGTGGTTCAACAGATGAAACATATAAAACTATAATTTTTAGTGCAAATTCAGTGAAAACATTAAAAAAATATCAGGAGGATAAAAAGTTATTAAACGGTAAAAAATGTTTATTAGTTTCAGATGTAGCAAGAATGATACGTAGTCTATCAATACAGTTAAACTACTTAATAGAATCAGAATCAAGCACGATAATAGGTTATAATCCAAATGATATAATAGTAATAAATGATGAAAAGTTCGCATTTTTAGGCAGTGAATTAGTAGCTAATATAGAGACAGATAGTGAAATGGCTATGATTAGTTGTCCTTATTCATCATCAGATTTTTTTTATTCACCAGAAATTTTACGAATAAAGGAGATCCCATCTTTAATACATTATAAAACAGCATATTTTAGCTTAGCTTTATTAATAATATATACATTGATAGGTGAAACTGATTTTTATATTGATTATTTACATCATAAAGAATCAGAAAAAATATTAGAAGTATTAAATAGTCATCCAGTTAAAAAAACAAGAATATTTTGGCTTCTCTATAGATGTTTAGTTGAAGAGGTAAAAAATAGAAGTATAATTCTAATATAAACAGATTTAGCTAAAAGTAGTTGGCTGTATATAGATAAAATCTCAAGCTATTTTATAATGTCATTAACTGCTTTTAAAAATAAATCAGTAATAAATTATGGTTCAAAAAGATCAGGAAAACCTCCAGGTGGTTATTGGTTGCCTCAAGGTCCTTTTGGGCATGCAACTCAAGTATTAAAAGAAGCAATTCAACAATATGGTCCAGTTGGTTTCTCTATAAATGGTGGACGTAGAAATGTGGGTGGTGTAGGAACAGAAATGAAAATGTCAAAATCAGGTACACCTTATCGTGGTATGTATCCAATTGGATGGGGAGGTACATTTGGTACATATCCATCAGCTACATTAGTTGGAAACCCAGAACAAGGATCAACTGGTGCAGTTCCAAATGCAGGTAGCAAAATGGGGCCTGTTCAGCCAAAACTTAATCATATGGGTGGTAAAGTGGAAGGCACTCAATATGAATATATTAAACCCTCTGTTTTATCAACTTATGGTATGTTACGTCAGAAATATAAATGGGCTTATTATGGTCAATATCCAAACTATTGGGTACAACCAAATTATACAGGAAATCAAACTGATTCAGCAAGTCAATGGTTATATATTCAAAATAAGGCAGCAGCAAATACATGTAATCTTAAGGTTAATAACGTTGGAACCTATGAGGGTAATTTTATTGGTTGTGGTCCAACATTATGTACTCAAGGTCGTTCTACAGCTGGATTTAAATATAATGATATGGCACGAAATGCTCCATATACAAAGACACTTTATCAACCAGTGTCATATTCTCAATATAATTTATTCCTTACAAGAGGATGTAATAATCCTCAAGGATCACAAAAACCATTTCCTTATGCAGTCACTACAGGTTCAAGTCAATCAGCTGCAGGAACTAGTATTACATCATTTGGAAGTGGTTGCAATACAAGTCCAATTTATCTATCTCCACCTGAGTGGTATACTCAAGAAACATTAAAACAAACACCAAATTCAGATACTCCAAGTACTAGTCCATATTATGTGCAAAAAAATTGGAAAACCCCAAATGGATTAGCTCAACCTTCTCAAACATTACCTTTTATTGCTTAAAAAAATAAAATTGATAATAAATAATTGTAAAAATAAATAAGTATTAAAATAAAATGTCAGAAATAAATAAGAATATAAGATTTAATGCTTTTCAAATTTTGGTAGTATTTATTATTATATATTTAATGGTAAATGGAAAAATAAATTATATAATTAATTTTATAAATTATATAATTAATATAGAGACTCCAGGATTTTGGTTTATTATGGTTCATATTTTTGCAACATATATGATATTGATAAGTCTAAAAATTGAATTAGGTTTTAGAGCAGCTATAAATTTAAAGTTTTAAATTATAAAAATAATAATAAAGTTGAAATAAAAAAAACATAAATATTTTTTAATTGTATAAATATTGAAATGGGAACACAAGGTTCATTTGGTTATAAAATAGGTCGTAAATTACGTTTAATGTATATTCAATTTGATGCTGACTTACTTTGGCAAATTTGCGTTAGAGAGATATATATATTAATGAAGCATTATGGATCTATTGAATCATTACGTGAAGCATTTGAAAATTTAAAAGAAGCAAAAGGTAAACCAAAACCAGAAGTTAGAGAAAAATGTAAATTCTTCACAGATTTAAATGTATCAAATCAAAATACGGAAGATTGGTATTGTTTGACACGAAATTGTCAGCATAGTTTTATAAATATTTTGGAATCAGGTTATTTCTTAAATAACGGACAAGATTCAGGATTAGTATTTTTATTAGATTTCAATACAAATTCTATAAGTTTTTATTCAAAGGATTCACAAAAAAATATTTCAGTACATGAAACCGCAACAATTGTAGAAATAATGTCTTTTGATGAGATGCCAACAAAGACACTCACAGAAATAGTAACGGAGATGATAGAAAGATTTAAAAAGTATAATCAAAATATTGAGAACGTAAATGGAGAGATAAAAGCTATAAAAAATATAATAAATAAAGCAAAAGAATTAGGTGGTGAGTTAAATATAATCGATAAGGCAAAAAAATTATTGGATGATATGGAATGGCAAAAGAAAAAATTGGAAATGGAATATCGTTATTTTTATCATCGTATGGATGCATTAAATCTAATAGATCATGAGCAAAAATAAGCTAATCGTACTTAAATAAATAGCAATCCATATTTGGATAAATTTTAAGTGCAGATTCTAAAAAATGTGGATAATCGTCAATAAAAATATGTTGTTGATAACCTTTTAATAAGTCAAAGTTTTTAATATAATGACCTTTTGTTATATTATTTCCAGTATAATGAATTTCAAATTGTTCTGGGTTTTCAAGTCCAACTTTTTTTAAGGTGTCAACTGTTTTTTCATGTGAAAAAGCAGATCTAGCAGTTAAGAATATCAACTTTCCATTATATTTTTTGATTTTATCAAGCATTTCAAGGAATCCCTCTTTGTCAGTTTGCTTAACCATTCCAATACCTAAAGCAGTATTTAATATATCTCTAGTAACCAAATCATGTTGTTTAGGATTATTATGATAATCATTTTTAATTAAGTTATGATAATAATCATAATCATATTCAGGACGAATAAAAGTTTTATCAATATCACAAATAACAATAGGTTTTTTTTCTTCATCAAATTTAATAGTTTTAAAAGTATTTATTATTAATACGGGTTTATTCATAATAATAAATACATATTGTTATACATTTAAATCAATTATATATATTAAATTTTATTATCAATATACATTTTGAATAATTCAAGAGCTTCTTTAGGTTTATATGTAGGTACTTCATGACCAGCAAAATGAACAGTGATAAATGATAAACGTGTATTTTTACTTAAAGGAGTATTAAATTTAGTGATATATCCAGCAGTTTGTCCATCAAGATACCATGTATTCCATAATGATGAAACAGAGAATCCAAGATCATAAATCCATCTTTGGGTTCCAATAGTTCCACAAACTCCATCATCATCTCCAGAATATACAAGTACTCTTAGATCAGGATGTGTTTTAGAATTCAATATAGTTTTATAATAGTGTTGCATATGTAACATTTTATCCATTAAATTGTATTTGGTGGTTCTGGAGCATTCTTCCCATTCGATATTAGATTTAACATTGAGAGATTCCTTAACTTCAATTTTATTGAGATAATTAGAAGCATAGTTATCCTCACAAGGTTCATATTCTTCAATATTTTCAGTTTGGAATAAAAATTTAAACATATGTTTTTGTTGTGTAGAAACACAAACAGGATAATCTAAAGCATAAGGGTTAAGATTACCGATTTTTTTCATAAAATCAAGTAATAAAAAGGAACAAGTAGATGAGTTCATTTGCTGAAGAGGATCAGTGCAATTATTTGCGATATAGGTGTCCCACAAGGGTTTGGGTAATAATTGTTTACCCCAATAAGTTTCCATTTGAGCGCCAACTCCAGAATAATAATCTGTATATGGATTACCTACAGCAAATCCTTTAAAGTTTAATTTATTAAAATCATTGGCATCATTATATTTAATTATAGCATCAGCGAGTTCAGGCATATAATGTCCACCATAAGATTCAGATGTGATGAATAATGGTGTATTATTAAATTGAGGAAATTTAACTAAAAAAGATAGAATAGTAGCTAAATTATCTTGAGCTGCTTGATCATCACCAATCTTATAATCATCAGAAACTTCAGAATATGAAAATCCGACTCCAACAGGCTGTTCTAAAAATACCATATTGGAAATTTTATTCCATGCATAAGGATTTGGTAGCAAGTTACCATCAGCATCAGGTCGAAAAGGTCCCTGTTCAGTCATAAATCCAATTAATCCAGAGCATCCTGGTCCCCCATTTGTCCAGAAAACTAGTGGTGCAGTTTCAGGTGCCGCATTTTCAACCTCAACTAACCAATAATGAATAAACTTATGTGTTCCTTTGAGATTTAAATATCCACTAAATTGATTAAAAGATGGTTTCCAATTTAAACCAGGCAATTCACTAATTTGATCTAACAAAGCTTCATTTGTATATTGGAATGAAAATCCTAAAAAACTAGAGAGAAATAATAGTAAAAATATTGTTTTTTCTACTAACATTATAAATATATAAAAGATAATACTTTTATATATTTTTAATAAATATATATAGCTATATTTTTTATAGAATTAAAACCATTAGAATTGAATTAATTTAAAAAATTCATTAGAATATTTATATTATCATAATAATAAGGATTTTACCGAAATATATTAAAAAAACTTTTTTTGTGGTGTCTTTTCCTTTTTGTTTTAGATTTAATATTGCGAATATATTTACTTGATTTTTGTTTAAGATTTTTCATAGTTTTTTTAGATTTAAAATGGTTACGAAAAATAATATAATCTTTATTTTTTAATGAACAATTTTCTTCTGATAATTCTAAACGTGGTAATCTTGAAGGAGTCATATATAATATTAAATTAAAAATACTTAAAAATTATATGAAATAATAAAGTAACAAATGGCAGCTGTTGCTATGACAAATTTTGATTCAAATTTACAACAATCACTATTGAATATATATGGTAATTATATGCATTTAAAAATATATGTTGATTCAAATGATATTACATTAAGAAATATATATATTGATGCTGTACATAGACATAATAATAGATTATATGGTAATATAAATCATATTGATGCAGGATTTGATTTATATTCTCCTGAAACAAAAATTATGTGTACAGGGATAGTAAATAAATTGGATTATAATATTATTTGTAGTGCAAAAAAGGTAACAGAAACGAGAGAATATAATACAGGTTTTTATATGTATCCACGATCAAGTATTTCGAAGAGTAATGTTCGTTTGGCAAATAATGTTGGTATAATAGATGCTGGTTATAGAGGTCATTTAATGGGAATGTTTGATGCAATTTATTCAAATAATGCTATTATATATAAATTTGATAGACATTTACAGATTTGTGCTCCAGGATTAATTCCAATTTTTGCCGAATTAGTATTTTCAGTAGAAGAATTAGGTCAAGAAACAGCTAGAGGTGCTGGTGGTTTTGGTTCAACAGGTATTTAATTATTTATTTTTATTTAAATTTTTTAAGTACTTTATATCTTTAATAAGTCTTTTTGCTTCATCTGTTAAAATACATTTATGTTTTTTAGTTTTATTTTTAATCTTTCTTTTAGTTTTAGTTTTAATTTTATTTTTTCTAATCTTAAGCATATATATATTATTTAATTATAAAAAATAATTTAATAATATATGAAGTTACCAAATTTATTTAATAATGAAAATAAAACAAAAATAATAGGATTATTAACAATACTAGTAGCATTTTGGATAATACTTTATTTAATACCAGAATTATTTGTATCATTATTTAATACTGTTTTAGGAAATTTAATATTAATAATAACAGTATTATTGGTATATACAAATAATAAAGTTTATGCTTTATTATTAGGAATATGTTTCATCCTATTATATAGATTCTATCGCTTATCTAAAGAAGGATTTACTGATGATTCAAAATTAAATTTTTTACTAATTCAAAATACAATAAATAAGCAAAAAATATTTGACATGAATCAAATAGCAACTCAAGCAACTCAAAAAGAACTTAATTACTTTAATAAATATGGCATGTGGCCTTGGTCTCAAAAAGTAATTGAACTTTATAAAGAAGCAATAAATAGAAATCCTTACATTAGAACTGTTCCTGAACAAGCTGTAAATTATGCAAGAAGAATTTATAATGAGTCAGCAATATTAAGAGTTTTAACATATCAAACAAAAGAAGGTCAGTTTCTATTAAATGGTGTATTAGTTAAAGATCCATCTGGTAATAAAATAGAAGAATTACCAAGTGGATTTGGTAATTTTCCTTATGAAGCAGGTTTATTGGGAAATAGAGTAGATGATATAATTAAATGTAATTTAAAAAATGATAAAAATCCAACATTAGAGAGAATAAGATATACAGGAAAAGGAGGAATATTTAATGAACAAACGAAAAAGGTAAGACCAGTGGATTATAATAACTTAGAAAAAATAATTCCAGGTTTTACTTTTTTAAATTCTCCTTGCAATCCATGTGGTGCTGTTGCTTCAACTCCAGATTATTCTTGTGCGTTTAGATTAAAGGTAAAAGATAAATCTCCGTTTATTAGTGATGTTTGGCAATATATATGGGGTATTAATGATAATCCATTAGAATCTCAGCCATCATTCTTATCTGAAACAATAAATCCAAATGAATTTCCTTTATTAAGTGAATTACAAACTGAACTTCAAAAACAAAATAATTATACAAAACAAAGCTAATTAAAATAAAAAATATTTATTTTTATTATTTTTTATTTTTTAATTTTTAATTTAATTTTTTATTTTCTAAAACAAACTATTAGTATCTCTTGAATTTTTCTCTTCATCAAATTCATACGTATTACAACTAATTTCTCGTATGACTTGTGTAGCTTGTGGTGTTAAATATGGAGTGTCGTCAAATGCAGATAATTGATGTTGTGATATTACTGGATGAGTATTATTATATAAATCATTTTCATCATCTATAAAATCATTAAGATGAGGTTGATTGAAATAATTAATGTTATTTTGTCTATGTACTCTTAAAGAATCTATAGGTGATATTGGATTAATTCTAATATTATTATTTCTATTATCATATAAATTATCGTTGATATCTGATGTATTAGATACAGTATATTGTCTTTGTGAACCTTGAGATGTATGTCTACCAGTAATAAACATATCACCATATTTTGTTCCAAAAGTACGGTAGCAAATGTAAATATCATCACATAAATTTTTAAGAAATTTATTTTCATTTAAATTATTATCAGCCATATATTTTTTAATTTCATCAAAAAGTGCAATTAATTTAGTCTTTATATTTTTTTGCTCTTCATTAAACAAATTATAGCTAATTTGTCGATTTCTTTCTAAAGTTGTAAAATTAAAGATATTAGAATTGGATATTTGAGATTCTCTTCTTCTTCTTGTAAAATTATTAACTTCATAAAGAAGTTGTAATGTTCTTTGTCTATAAATGTGCTGCGTTAAATCAGTATTAGATTCACTACCAATATTAGTAGATGGAAATAAAATAACTAATTCTTGTATTTTTCCTTTTACATTTACTTTACATTCATCGGGAAGATTAGATACAATATTATATGTTTTATTAGCCTCGCTAACAATATCTTCTATTCTAATAGATTGTTCCCAAATATTTGTCTTGAAATTATAAATTAATCCGCCCTCAATAATAATTTCTACATCAGTCAATAAATTATATATAATTCTATGTAATATTTCTCCATATACAATTCCAGCACTTTCAAGTTTATCAACAAAATAGTAGCAACTTTTTCCAACAGAACTGATTGAATTAAGCAATGGTGCATCATGATCTATACCGAACCCTATAAATGCATTGAATATTTGTGGATTAACAGAATTTTTTAATACTTCAATATCTTTAGAACCATCAGTAGCTTCGCCATCTGTCATGAATATATGATTAATAATATTCTCAGGATATAATTCTTGCAAGTAAGTAATAATATCTGCTGATTCTCTAAGAGCAGATTCAATATTAGTACTACCAAGAGGTCTAATTTGTTCAATTTTTGTAATAATTTCATCAAAATTTTCATCAGTAATTTTTGTTCTATTAATTACTGAATATATTTGTGTGTCAAAAGTTTTTACAGTAAAATTTATAATAGCACTAGGTTTTTCACGAAAGAATATAATCATATTTTTTAATGTATGAATAATATGTTGCATTTTTGAACGTCCATCAGAACATCTATCTGACATAGATCCAGAGCAATCAATCATAAATACAAAATCAAGTTCGGAATTAACTTGATTAGCAGTAACAGCTTTAAAATTAAGGATTCCAAATTTAGAATTTTCAATTGGTACGGGAATATGTTCAATATTAATATTTCTTGTCTCAAAGCAAATAGTGTTTTGAGATAAAATGCTTGTAGTAATATCAATTAAATTGGCCATTTTGGATTGTTAAATAATAATATATCTTTTATTTTATATTGTTTTAATAAATCAATTTTTTATTTAATATAGTCAAAAAATTTTTGTTCAATATATTCACTAGCTTCAAAATAACCTTTGAATGATGTAACATATTGATAAACTGAATTTTTAATTGGTGTGCTTACAACAATTTTATCAGGCAAAATTTTAATATCAAAATAAGATGTTTCATAACCAAATTTGGTATAAGAAATCCAATTCATTTCATTTTTAACAATATGCCATCCATATTGTGTAAATATATTATCAAGAATTGCAAAACCTTTATTATTAATTTCGGAGCCAAGAGTAGTTTTTGACAGCATATTAGTGTTGGTGTTCATTTTATATTATATTATATTATTAATAGTTGGCTTTAAATAAATTTTATAATATAAATTAAATGATTATAATAAAAATCGTTTAAAAAAGTATTATATAATTAAAATATAAAATACAAATGGATCAAAATAATACTTTAACTGAAAAAACATCAAAAAATGAATTGAAAATAGTTGATATACCGATTAATGACGAAAATACAGCATTAAATGTTATGGTGAGTTTCTTAACTTTAGCTCAAAAGAGGGGTGCTTTTACTTTTGATGAATCTGCAAAAATTTGGGAATGTATTAAGATGTTTCAAAAAGCAGCTTAAAAGTATTTTATATTTATTAATATTAATGAATATAAAATTATTTTGGGAGGTTCTTGAAGATTTTACAAATCAATTATATGGTTTAGGTTTTGAAGAAGATAATGAAGAAGATAATGAAGAAGAATGTAATGAAAAAGATGAGGAAATAGGTTTTGGAGAAAATGATTTATGTCATTTTGATTTATATCATATTCCATATCAAATTGATTTATTTTATTCCATATCAAATTGATTTATTTATAAATACTATAATGGATAAAACTTCATATAATAAGATTAATTAATTTATTGATATTTAAATTAAAATTGAAAAATAATAAAGTAAACAATGATCATATATATAGGAAAAATGAATAAATCTTGTGTTTATAGAAGATTAAATTTAACAGATTTAGAGACAAATAAAAAATATATGTTTTATAAGCATGACAAAACAATTTTTACAGCAATATTTGATAGTATAATTGGTAATACATTAATTGTTAGAAATTATGCAACGGATAATATAGAAGATATTTCACTTATTAGAACAATGCCTGTAGATTGGATAAATTATGTTGAATCAGAAGAATTTAAGATTAAAATTAATAATTTCTTTAATTAATAAAATTTACCAGTCTTCAATGCAAGCGACAGAATCTCCATCTTCAGAAGGATTACTAAAACGAATTTCAAATGCAAATGGTAATTCATTCCAAATAGAATTTTGTATAGTTGTAATTTCAACTTGAGAATTATTTTTTCTTTTATTTAAAATTTGTATCATATTAAATAAATCAAAATCATATTTTTCTAACTCTAATCTAATATTTTTTGGAAGTTGATCATAATAGAATGATTTAATTAAAATTGCATTTTCTATATTTTCTGCAAAAGTTAGAGGATTATCGTCAATAATTAATGTATTTTCTAAATTGTAATCAGGATATTCTTCAAATATCATTCGTAACGGTTTAACTACTGCTAATGAATTATAATCATTGCGTGTTTTAATAAAATGAAAACTTTTACCTTCAGGTAGGGATGGTTTCAAAATTTTTTCATAACATTCATCATACCAAGTTTTAGCAGCAGCTGTCCAAATACTCACCTTCTCAAAATTATCAAACAAATATTTCATGAACAACGAAAGATATGGTCTCGCAATAGGAATAACTTTAAAAGATTTATTATGATCAAAATAAGCAGGTACATAATCCAAAAGAGTACCATCCATATCAAGGATAATGTTCTTAATAATGCTAGACATTTTATGTATTGATTAAGTATAAGGATAATTAGTATTTCTTTAATTTAAAGTATTTCAATTTTAAATTAAAATATAATATTACTTTTTACACCTTTTTTCATTTCAAATGCCGAAATCTGTTATAAAGTTATTAAGTGATGTATTCAACCAAATCATACAATCTCCTTCATCTTCAATAGATTTACAATTTCTATATATTTTAAATTTTAAATTTTTTTTACTATTTTCATCTAAATTATGATAAAATGCTTTTACTTCTTCAATCATTTCATTACTCATTAATGTATTAAGTTGTTGTTCAAATATAGTTATACAATCTCTATTGATGTACGTATATATTTTTACTCCATAAATGCCTCTCGTTGTATAATACATGTTATTGTTTAAAGTAATAATTATACTTAGGTTATTTTTATAGTTTTATTTCAATTTTTTTAAAATAATCGGCATTTGAAACGAAAAAAGGTGTAAATGAAATCCACTCAAATTTTTATCGAACATTACAATTAATATAAGTATTAAATATTTATATCAATAAAATACGCTTCGGACAGGGATCGAACCTGTGACCTTTTGGTTAACAGCCAAATGCTCTACCGTCTGAGCTACCGAAGCAGAAGGGGACCATCGGGAATTGAACCCGAGTCACACGCAAATTTGAAAAATACTGTTACTTAAACAGTTTAATAGTAATACTATTTTTGCCCAAAGCGCGCATTCTACCACTAAACTATGGTCCCTTATATTATAGCTTAGTGATATATTTAAGTAGTTTTAATCATAAATATTATTTTATAAAAATTGGAACTAATTAAAGTCGAACCAATTCCTCATACCAACCACACATTTGTTCTTTAACTGAACTACATTTACAAATATCGAGTGGAGGTTTCGATCCTCCGACCCCAGGATTATGAGCCCTGTGCGCTACCTCTGCGTCAACCCGATATCTTATAATGCTGACACCAATCAAAAAACAAAAAAAATGTCCTTTTAAATTGCTGTAGGGTGTCAAAATGTCTTGTCTAGGAATTAACCCAGGACCATTGTGTATAAGTTCTCATACAAGAACTATTCACAGATAATATATTTGGATTGTCTTTAAATTATTTTTAAAATAAAATATAAATTTATATTTAAATTGTCTATAAATTTTATTTTTCAAGATTAATATTCACAAATGTAAATCCCTCTTTTTCATAATAAGCAACTAAATCTCCAAAATTTCTAAAATTATAAATAATTGCTCCTCCTTCGATCTCTCTGGAATCTTCAATATGTGCTGTCCAACAATTACCTGCATATCCATCATTTTTAGAATATATCTCATCTGGATTATATTTAATATCAATAATTATTGCTTTATTTATAAAGTTTGATATAGAATTAATCTCTTGAAAATAACAAATTTCAAATTTTTTTATATGACTTGCACCTCCAAAATGATAACCACTACAAGGTGTAACGTTAATTGTTCTCAACATGTTTGATATATAGATTTAATTTTATTTTAAAATAATTTTTATTATTCAATTTTTTTAATAATAACCTTGAATTAAATTAATTTATTTTAATCCCAAATATTATTATATTTATCATTCCAAAACATTTTATCACCCTTTTTTATATTAAACATTGATTTGAATAATGCGGAACGTGATAATGTTACATTAGCTCTATATTTATCAATTGGATGAACATTAGTAATAAGTTCATATCTAATGCTTTGTGGTCTAATTTTTTGTCTCATTTCATAAGTAAAATATACATAAAACATTTTAAAATGTAAATATGTGATATAAGGAGTATATGCATTTTTAATACAAAAATCACTTAAATATTCTTCACTTACATTAAGTCCAACAATATCAGCAATATCTTCACCTATACTATAAGATGGATTATATGAAAGTCCATCATATTTTGAAAAAACATAATATTGTTTAATAACATTATCTTGTATTTGTTTATATTTAATTTTATCCTTTTTACTCCACCAATCATATAAATTACCATTAACATCATATTTACTGCCAATATTATCTAATGAATGACTAAATTCATGAGCAAGTGTAAAGCCTAAATATGCTAAATTATACTCAGTACCTTGTTCAAGTACATTTATAAATGGTTTTTGTAAATATGCACTTGATACTTTAATAGTATTTTCATTTTCTAAATATTGTGCATTGACAATATAAGAAGGTATATTAGTTATTTTTAATGGATAAGCATTGTAATCATATGTGGTAAGTGTTTTAATAATATCTATTTTTCCATCAATATATAATTTGTGTCTCCAATCACATATTTTTAATATATTATCTAAGAATTCATTCGGATTAAAGTTTAATAATGGTAATATTTTTTCATAATTATCAATAAATTTTTTAGAACCTATTTCCATATTTATTTTTTCAACTTTAAATATAGCATAATTTTTCGTTTTTTCCTGTAGCCAAGTGTTTCTATGAAGTTTATTAATTAAAATATTTCTAATGTCATTTGCCATATTTGTAGCATAAACAATATTTTCTTCATTATAAACATTATCAATATATTCATTATTTAATAATGGATTAAATGCTATAGTTGTAGTAATAATAGCAGCTTGTTCTTCATTCTCTCTTATAGCTTGTAATATACCTTGAGTTTTCTTACCATAAAATGAGTAAAAATATTTATGCCAATTTGCTGTTAATCTAATAACTGTTCTAGTAATAATCCATATCCAATATGAACGCCATTTTTCTGTATTCCAATTATCAATTAATTCTTCTACACAGAATTTAAAATAATTTAAATTAGCTACAATAAAAAAATCAGGAATTTTGTTATTATAATATCCTAATTCTTTACAATATTCAACCCAATTAAATTTATATTTATTTAATGCTTCTTCAGAAGTAATTTTATTATAGTAATCTTCTGATTCAATAATATTTTTATCAAATTTACCAAAAAAACTATATAATAATTTACCAATATCTAAAACATCGTGAGGATTTAATGATTTATCATCAGGTAACGCAATTCTAAATATAGAATTTAAATATTTAATAAAAAATTTTGAATATTTTTTTGCATATGTATTTCTCTCTTCTTGTGTATAACTACTATCTTCATAAACGGATAGATCAAAAACTGCAAAAGTGTGTGGGTTAATATAATTAACATATTCTGATGAGTTTTTTTTATCTGGTAAAAATGACCATGAGATTGGTCCAAAAGAATTATAAAACTCATTTTTATTAATAAAAGCTAACATTTTCCATAAATTATTTTTATCTTTTCGTAATGTATCTATATAATCAATTGTTTTTTTAAGATAATTTTTACTACTAATAACTGAGTTAAATTTTATTGATGAACGATAAAAATTTTTAAGTTCAGTAGATACAATTGTATTATTTTTAACTATATATTTTTTAACAATATCATCAAGTTTATTAAAAACCTTGTACTGTAAAATTCTAAAATCATCAAGTTCAATAAGATATTTCATTTCTTCTTTACTTGCAGTTATATCTTTAATCCACATTTGATTTATGTAATTATAAAAATCATTTTTACTTAAATATTCTGCTTTTTTTGTATTAGGAATTAAAAAGAAATTTTCCATTGTTTTAAAAATTTTGTCATAAATTTGTTTTTGTTTAGTTTCAATAATAATTTGATTAATAGATTTTTCTTTTTCCTTTAAGATATAAACTTTTTTAGTTTTTCTAGTTTTATTATTTTTAATATTTTTCCTTTTTGTTGTCATCTTATATATATAATTATTAAAATAAAAAGTATTTTAATAATTAAAACCATAATATTTGATACTCGATCAAAGGCTCTAACATAGGACCACCAACTTAAGGTATTAGTGCTCTACCAACTGAGATAATCGATTATAAATAGTTAGAATTTATGATCCTTCACTTATATTGTTTATATTTCTTTAAATAGTTTTGATATACATTTTAAATTGAAACATAATTAAAATTACATTATAAATATAAATAAATATAATGACTGACCATATTACCAGAATTTTATTAATATCTACTGGAGCTATTACATCTTCAATATTAGTATGTATATGTATACGCGCATTCAGAATGTATATCATGAGAATACAAGAAGATAAAAATTTACATAATATACGTATAGGAGTAAAAGGTTTATTTAATAATAAAACACATCCAGAAAATAATGATGAGGAAATTAAGGATGAATTTAAAGAAATTATTACAAATCAACAATAACTTTACCTGAATATAATGTTTAGATTATATATACATGAATTTAAGAGATGGTAAAACTTTATTAAAAATTTTGAAACCCACAAAAGGTAGTCCTCCATCATTTGGTGAAATTGAATTTGATAAAATAATTTTAGAACATTTAAAGTTTAAACCTTCTTTAGAGAGAAGTTCTGATCCAAAAGTTTTGATATTATGTGGACCACCTGGTTGTGGTAAATCAACAGTTAAAACCAATTTATTAGATGAATATGGTATAGAAAATTATATAAATATTGATCCTGATGAAATCAGAACAGTGTTAATGTCACAAGGTGTAACTTTTCCACATGATAAAACTACTATGTCAGGTATAACAAATAATTTTAACAAGAGAATGTCTGATTTTTCTCTCGAACAAGGTTATAATATTATATTTGATACAACTGGTCAAAATTATAAAGCTGTAAGTGATTTGATTTATCAATCAAAACAAAGTGGCTACAAATCTATTTTTTCAATTATTTATGCTTCTCTCGAAACATGTAAAAGAAGAGTTCAAAGTAGAAACGAATATTTGAAATTTTCTAGATCAGGACGCATAGAATTACCTCTTTCAGTTGCATCACAAATTTATTCAGGATTTATGCAACCAAAAGGCACTGCTTCAATGTTTTTGATTGATTATCCAGTTAGAGCAGATATAATTTTATTATATAACAATAATGAAGATGGTCAAGAACCACAACTACTATATAAAAAGATTGAAGAGATTGTAGAATATGCTTCAGATTTTTCAGGTTTTTATAACATGAATATTCAATCACAACCGCCCTATATTATAAAATCTAGTAGTGGAGGAAAACGAAGAAAACGAAGAACTAAAAGAAGAAAAACTAGAAAAAATAAAAGAACAAGAAGAAGATATTAATTATTTAATAAGTATTTGAATAATACATATTAAAAAGAAGGTCTCACTGGGAATCGAACCCAGATTGAAGGATTCAAAGTCCTTAGTCATAACCATTAGACCATGAGACCAAAAATGCATTTATTTAAATCCGCCAAAATACAAAAAAAACGCCATATCAATTAACTAGGTCAAATTAATGAACTAGCTAAAAGCAACTGCTTTTAAACAGTTGGTCTCCTCAATAAAGCAGATACAAGGCCAAAAATTATATTAAAGAAACATTTAAAATGACCAACTAAATTAATAGTTGATCTTTACCAATCATTTAAAGATTATAATTTTAAATTGCTGTTATGGATTCTATCCCATTACCGAGCTACAAACGGTATTGTTGAAGCGTTCTCCAACTAAAACTAAAATATACTGAATCCTAAAATATACTGAATCATAAAATATTAAAGGTCTAACCATTAATAAAACTAGCTATACACCAGGTCATAATTTTAATTATATAAAATTGCTGTAAAGGATACGGACTCACTTTCAATTTACCTCAATAAATGGCAAATAATCATAATAATTTTATATCTAGCGCATCAATATATCCTTATTATTGTAAATCTTATTCATAATTGCTGTATCCTTTGAATATAAATTTAATGCACGAAGAGGGGTTCGAACCCTCGCATCTTTACGATAGTGGGTCTTAAGTCCACCGCCTTAGACCGCTCGGCCATCCGTGCTTTTTAATATACTGGTTCCTAATAAACGTTAAATTCACTCTAAGTTTAAAAATAAATTTAATTAAATCAATAATGCTGTATGGAACCACTCCATATTAATAATATGAGTTGTCTTTAAGTAGGTTATATTTATTAAATATAAGTATTTAAATTTTTTACATTAATTAAATGCTCGAGAGCGGGCTCGAACCGCTGACCCTCAGCTCATAAGACTGATGCGCTAACCAACTGCGCCACACGAGCAAAATTTGTGTTTACAGGTTCCATTTGATAATTTTTAAGTAAAAAAAGCTTAAAATATTTTTTTTATTGCTGTTATGAACCTTTACTCTCTACATTATATATACCAAATTAGTGTTTATATTGTTTTTAAAATATTATTATTAAACGACAACTGCAGGATTTGAACCTACGCGTGATTGTCACAACAGATTTCAAGTCTGTCTCCTTAACCACTCGGACAAGTTGCCATTGATACTGGTTTCATTTTAAATTTATGCCTTAACCACTCGGCCATCTGGCTTTTAAACCAGAGCAGGATTCGAACATACGATGCATTTGCTATAAAATTTTATTTTTTTGCTGTATGAAACCATTACATACTATATAATAGATTACTCTTTAAGTTATTTTTAATATATATATATATTATTATGACTAACCCAGAACTTGATACTCGAACCTTATTATGATGATCATAATTGCTTAGAAGTTGTACACTCTATCCAATTGAGCTATAATGGTTGAGAGTGTAGAAATACTGAATATTATTCAATATTCTACACCCTAATATATCTAAAGAAAAATAATAATTGTTAGTATAAATTGTAAAAATATAAATAAATATTACTTACCTTTTTGCGACCCCATTTCTTCATTTTATCGGGTCAAATTAATTACTCATTTTTATGAGACCTTCAATAATGTTCTAGAAATAATTCCAGAGGCAATTGATTTTCACCCATTTCCTCAAATGATTACTATGTTAGTAAAACAAACTAACTTAGACAATAATGATATTAAGATGAGTATATGGTTTTCTGAATCAGGATTAAACATTAGAAAACCTTTTACAATTGAGAACTCGAGAGAATATACAAATAAAGAAACTTGGA
>Ga0194133_10001226_pt1 | contig 46521 bp, 45 predicted proteins | sample TA2KigOf40mmetaG_FD_155448 | JGI IMG/M metagenome (GOLD analysis project Ga0194133, IMG submission 155448) | Freshwater microbial communities from Lake Tanganyika, Tanzania - TA2015055 Kigoma Offshore 40m | ecosystem: Environmental > Aquatic > Freshwater > Lake | place: Tanzania: Lake...
GCTTAAAACTGCTGCAAAGCTGCCGCTGGCGTTGTTGGGGTCGCCTTGCCGTACGTCATGTACTGTCTGCGGCGCCCCCGCCTAGCCATCGGCACCTTTGCAGCAGTTTTTCAACCTACGGGCAGATGGACGCTAGCGTTGTTGCTGCAGCCTTGTAGCAGGTCATGTACCGTCTTCGGAGTTCCTGCTTAGCCATCGACACGGTTGCAGCAGTTTTTCAACCTGCGGGCAGATGGACGCTAGCGTTGTTGGGGTCGCCTTGCCGTACGCCTAGACGAGAAATTAAACGACGCCCGCTTGATGCGCTTGCTGATCGGCGTGATACGAGCTGCGTACCATCGCACCGACTGCGGCATGCACAAAGCCCATTTTCTTGGCTTCTTGCTCGAACATGTTGAATGTATCCGGATGCACATAGCGACGCACAGGTAAGTGGTCGCCGCTTGGCATTAGGTATTGACCGATGGTCAGCATATCAACATCGTGCGCGCGAAGATCGCGCATGACTTGAAGAATCTCGTCATCAGTTTCGCCCAGTCCCACCATTAGTCCGGATTTGGTCGGTACATCGGGGCAGAGCGCTTTGAAGCGTTTTAATAGTTCCAGCGAAAAAGCGTAATCAGAGCCGGGGCGCGCCTCGCGGTACAAGCGCGGTACCGTCTCGAGATTGTGGTTCATCACGTCAGGCGGCGCAGCGCGCAAAATGTCCAGCGCGCGGTCGATGCGTCCACGAAAATCAGGCGTCAAAATTTCGATTCGTGTTGACGGTGAGAGTGCGCGTACCTGCTGAATACACTCAACAAAGTGCGCGGCGCCGCCATCGCGCAAGTCATCACGATCAACCGATGTGATCACCACATAAGAAAGCTTCAGCGCGGCAATAGTGCGTGCCAGATTTTCTGGTTCGTTGACATCGAGCGGATCAGGGCGGCCGTGTCCGACATCGCAGAATGGGCAGCGACGCGTACACTTGTCGCCCATGATCATGAAGGTAGCGGTACCTTTGCCAAAACACTCGCCGATGTTCGGGCAAGAGGCTTCTTCACAGACCGTCACTAACTGGTTCTTGCGCAGGATGTCCTTGATCTCGTAAAAGCGTGTTGTGGGTGAGGCCGCTTTGACCCGTATCCAGTCGGGCTTGGCCAGTCTCTCGGCCGGCACAATCTTGATCGGGATCCGCGCAGTTTTACCTGCGCCCTTTTGTTTTTGGTTGGGGTCGTACCGCGTATCAAGGGTATCGCTGGAATCTGACATGGTTTAGAGCTTCAGGTTTTTTTCAAGCGCGCGCGCGAGTTGATCTTGCACTTCGTCGAGGCTGGCTCGCACGCCCAGGGTATGCAGATCGATCGTCGCCAGGCCGGCGTAGCCACACGGGTTAATCCAGCCGAACGGTTGCAGATCCATCGCAACATTGAGCGATACGCCATGGTAGGTGCAGCCGTTGGCGCGAATCTTCAAGCCCAAGGCCGCCACTTTCGCGCCGCGCCAGTCACCGTCTGCGATGTAAATACCAGGCGCGCCAGCCTTGCGCTCACCAGCACAATTATACGTGTCGAGCGTATCGATCACGGCTTGCTCGATGCGATATACAAAGTCACGCGGCAGCAGTCGCCGACCATCACGGCGCAGATCAAATAGCAGATAGGCAATCGCCTGGCCCGGGCCGTGGTAAGTGACTTCACCCCCTCGGTCGGTTTGAACCACCGGAAGATGATGCGCATTAATCACGTGGGCCGGGTCGGCGCCGAGACCAAGGGTGAACACCGGCGGGTGCTCAACCAGCCACAGCTGGTCTTGGGTTTGACTGTCTCGCGCGTCGGTGAAACTGCGCATGGCGGCAAAGCACTGCTCATAAGGCTCGAGGCCGCGGCGCAGGATCAGCAGCGTAGACATGCGCGCTACAGCACCACCTTAACCATCGCATGCGAAGACAGCTCTCGATAAAGATTATCAAGCTGTTCGCGACTCGTCGCGCGTACGGTCACCGTAAGCGCCAGATAATTTCCTTTGGAAGAGGGGCGCATACTCATTTTGCCGGCATGGAAATCAGGATCATGGCGCTGTACTAAGTCGACCATCGTCTGCGCGAAAGTGTCTTGCATCACGCCCATGATCTTGATGGGAAAATCACTGGGGTACTCAATCAAGCTGTCTGTGGGCAGTGGCATGCAGTTTCGCTCATGAACCGGCCAAATCGGAAGACTTCAGGTGCTTTGCCTTGTGCATTAGTGGGGTAACAGCAAACGCAGCGTGTCAATGGTGCGCCCGACAATAGTCGCAGTGGGTGCGGATTCCAGCGCAAGCAGTGGCACGCTATTGATGACCTGATCATCCGCTAATAGCTTGAGCGTGCCAGTGGGCGCGTTACGCGCAATCGGCGCTACCAGGGGGTCGGCGCGCTCGACCTGCGTCGTAATCTTGGGCCGAGTACCCTGTGGCACAGTGACGTATACATCGCGATCAAAGCCCAGCTTGATCTCATTGATCGATGACTTCCATACGGTTGGCGTCAGTACCACTTGGCCTTTGGCATAAACTTTGTGCGTATCAAAATTCTGGAAGCCCCAATTCAGCAGTTTTTGGCTTTCTTGCGCCCGCACTGAATCCGAGCTCGTGCCCAGTACCACCGACAGCATGCGTCTATCACCCTGCACACCATTGGCGCGCTTGGCTGATGCAATCAGGCAGTAGCCAGCGGCTTGCGTATGTCCAGTCTTGACCCCATCAACAGTCGGATCCAGCCACAGCAATCGGTTCCGGTTGGGTTGCGCTATCTTGTTGTAAGTAAAACTCTTGGTCGAGTAAATTTTATACAGCTCGGGGAAGTCAGTAATCAGGCGATTAGCCAGCACCGATAAATCACGGGCGGTTGCGTAATTTTCCGGGTGAGGCAAGCCGTGCGGGTTAGCGAAGTGCGTCTGCCTAAGGCCAAGCGCGGTAGCAGACCGATTCATTTGCTCGACAAATGCTGCCTCGCTGCCAGACACCGCCTCCGCCAGCGCTACCGCTGCATCATTACCCGATTGAACAATCAGCCCGTACAGCAGATCTTGTACCCGCACAGGTGTAGATGGCTCGATAAACATCTTGGAGCTATCACCATCGACCTTCCATGCATTCACCGACACATTCACCGTCTGCTGCAAATCAATACGCTTATCGCGCACGGCTGAAAATGCCAGGTACGCGGTCATAAGCTTGGTAAGCGATGCGGGTTCAATTCGCAGATCGGGTTCATGCGCTGCGAGAACCTGGCCGCTGCTCGCGTCCATCAGTAACCACGAGCGTGCCGCAATAGTTGGTGGCGCAAGCGATTGGGCCGTAGCATTAACAAACAAACACAGTGCGACGCAAGCAACCAAAAATTTTTTCATTGAATCCAGAGAGTGATGCAGCAACAATACTCGCCAGATTATAGCGCCGAGGGCTGGTTCGAGCGGATCAGTCGCAGTAGTGATCGAGCGCGGTGCTACTGCGTCGGCCAGGCAGCGATTACCAGTTGCTTGATATGGTGTAGCTTGCGATGAAAAAAATGATCGGCGCCGGGAATCACCACCACCGGCAGATCTTGCGGGCGCGCCCAGTCAAATACATCGCTGAGCGGGATGGTCTCATCCTGCTCGCCATGTATCAGTATGGTATTCGACGGTACCGGCGCCATATCCCACTTGCCAGCAGCACAACCAACCAGTACCAATCGCTCAGCCGGCTTGCCTTGCTCGGCGAGTTGCTGCTGCAGTCTCGATAGCACGAAGGTACCAAATGAGAACCCGGCCATCGCGACTGGCATACCCGGATATAGGTTGGTCATATGCGAGTGAAGCAGCGCCATATCATCAGTCTCACCGATACCATGGTCATGCACGCCTGCAGATTCGCCAACACCGCGAAAATTCATCCGAGCGCATGCATAACCAAGCACGACGAAGGCCCGAGTGAGCGTCTGCACCACCTTGTTATCCATGCTCCCGCCGTATAGCGGGTGGGGATGCGCGATCAGTGCGATTCCTATCGGTGCCGTGTGCGCCGGCAAGTCGAGCTTGCACTCAAGCGCACCCGCCTGGCCAGCGAGAGAAAAGGATTGGGTATGCGCGTTCATGGTGACGGCAGTGCGCTGCTGATCTTGCTCGCGCTGTTAAATTTTCAAGCGCTCGACCACTTGACCCGACAGTAAATGCGAATCGATGATCTCATCGACATCCTGCTCATCGACATAGGTGTACCAGACGGCCTCCGGATAAACCACCATGACCGGGCCTTCTTCGCAGCGATCGAGACAGCCTGATTTATTGATACGAATTTTTCCCTGACCATTCATATCCAGCGCTTTCAAGCGGCGCTTGGCGTATTCTTGAACGCCTTGAGCGCCTCGCTCTGCACAGCAGGCGCGGCCATCGTCTCGCACATTGTTGCAGACGAATACATGATGTTGGTAGTAGAGCTCACTCATGGGATAGTCAATCGACAGGCAGCATTCGCCAATGATACCGCGCTATGCATGACGCTGCGGCGGGCTTAACAGAATCCACAAGGCAAACGCGGGCCAGAATAATGAAAGAAACTGTGCCGCGCCATTAAAGTTGAGGAATTTACCTTGCACCCATTCGCTCAGCGTCGACAAAAAATACGGATTCGAAGGTAGCACATTCAATAGCAACAGGCAGATCATCAAAGCGGCAATCGCTGCACGACGCTGCGCCGCGACCGGCGCAAATGATAATCCGGCCAGCATCACCGCACCCACCAGTAATCCGCTTACTGCAGAGGGTGTCAGCCAGGCGAATGCATCCGACGGTGAAAACAAAACCGCGTGTGCCAATGCCTTGGTGATGGTGGCGGCGAGTAGCAAGCCCAACGCCAGCAGCAGACGCGGCGCCTGACGTCGGGTCTGACACAGCAGCGTCAGCACCGCTGCGGTCATGCCAAGCGCAGTTACTACGATCTCGGCTAGCAGAAAGTGCTCGATATCCAAGCTGAAATCGCGCCACAGTAGCTTGCCAATATCCACCGGTGTGTCGAGCCAATCGGTCAGCATGGTAGACAAGGTCGGTAGCCACAATCCATGACCGAACAGATAAGGCTGCGGATAAATTTGTGCAAGCGGCCACAGCACGACGACGATTAATCCGGCGCTTGATCTCGCTCCGAACCAATCCGACTTGAGCGCGCGCAGGCGGCTCTGTCGAAGTACCGGCGCAGACAGCCGTTGGCCCGCCAAGGCGCCCATCAAAACGCCGGCGGCGTTGGTGATGAGATCCAGAATACTTGGCACCCGCGACGGCAGATAACTTTGTATGCATTCCAGCAGCAGCGCCAGCATCACACCAGCGGTAACCGCGCACAGCACCACGACTGCGCCTGCGACTCGCGGATACAGCGCGAACACGATGAGCGCGCCAAGCGGCACATAGCCAACGATGTTCGTTATGAGGTCGAACGTGGTCCAGTAACGCGGTAGCCCCTCGAACAAATAGGCCCAGGGCGCCAGGCCGGTGCTGCGCCAGCTTGCCCATGGATAGCAACTCGCATAGATCACCAGTACCAAGTAGCAGAGTAGTCCGATGCGGACAGTGCTGGAGCCTCGGGCATCCGATCGACTATGGCGCGTCGATGAGGTCGTGTGCGGTGGCGGTGCGTCGAACATGCGCGGCAGTGTATTGGAGTTTACGGCGGGCGTCATCCGCCTCAGCAGTACCGATACAATGCGCGCATGAGTACGCTGCTGGATGCAAATCGAATCACAAGCCTGTGTCGTGCAGCACGCAATGGCTTATTGATTGAGGTGGTGGCCGAGACTGCGTCGACCAATACTGATTTGCGGCAACGCCTAGAGCATTTATCCGGACCAGTTTTGCGTGTCGCTGAGCGGCAGAGCGCCGGGCGCGGTCGCGCAGGGCGTTCGTGGCGCGCAGCACCGGGCGATAGTTTGTGCTTTTCGCTTGCTTGGCCATGCACGCGGGGTGTCGGGCGGCTAACGGGATTACCGTTGGCGGTTGGTGTGGCCATCGCAGCGGCGCTGCGGACGCACGACTATCCGGTAATGCTGAAGTGGCCGAATGATCTGCTGCTTGGCGGCGCAAAACTCGGTGGTGTTGTGGTTGAGACCAGTACCGGCCGTCGTGATGCGCAGTCGCCGCTGTGGGTAGTCATAGGTGTTGGCTTGAACACCCACCCTAACCATGAGCGTGATAATGACCTGCCGCACCCTGTTGCGGCGTTGGCTCAGCGCGTAGACCGCGATGCCTTGTTAGCGCTGCTGGCAGATGCTTTGGTTGACATGCTTGCGCAGTTTGATAGAGAGGGTCTTGGCCCGTTTATTGATCGTTGGCAGCAATGGGACGCTTACGCCGGACATTCAGTGATGGTGACAGATCAAGACACCTTGTTACATGAAGGCATTGCGCGTGGTATTGATGCCTCCGGTTGTTTGCAGCTGGCGACTGCAGACGGTGTGATTGCGGTAGCGGCGGGCGATGTATCGCTTCGCGTACGATTAAACGGTGAGGCTTAGATGCTGTTACTCATCGATGCGGGGAACACGCGTGTCAAATGGGCGCTAGCGCATCCCGATGCCGAGGCCGGCCACTGGGAAGCCGCCGGCGCGCTGTTCCATGCCGAGCTTGATGATTTGGGAAACATACTGGCGCAGCATCACCTGCACCGCGCTTGCATTGCGAATGTGGCTGGCGACGCCATGGCGGCACAGCTCTCGGCCTTGCTTCAAGCGAGAGGTATGAAAGATACGTCGCTGGACTGGTTTCGTGCTCGGGCGCAGCAAGCGGGTGTGAGTAACAGCTACCGTGATCCGCAGCAGCTTGGCTGTGATCGCTTTGCCTCTTTGCTTGGCGCGCGCGGGCTATTTCCCGAGCAGTCCTTGATCATTGTGACTGCGGGTACCGCGACTACGATTGATGCGCTGCATGCCTCTGGTCGGTTCTTGGGCGGCATGATTCTTCCCGGACTTGGCACGATGGCACAGTCACTAGCGCTGAGTACGGCGCAGCTGCCGCGTGTGGAGACGCACGACGCCCGTCTCGACTTCGCTGACAATACGCTGGATGCGATTGTCAGTGGATGCCTGCACGCGCAAGTCGGCGCGATCGCGCAAGCGCGCGCCAAACTACCCGGCGCGCGTTGCCTACTCTCTGGCGGAGCGGCGTCACACCTGCTGCCGTACCTGCCGGCACCTATCGAGCAGGTCGATCAACTCGTGCTGCGTGGGTTGCATATTGCAGCGTTATCGGAATCTTCGGAGTCGTAATGCGGGCTTTGTTTTTCTTGCTGCTGCTGGTGAATATTGTTCTGTTCTTGATGCTGCAAGCGGTACGTCCTTTCGCAAGCAACTCGGACCATGTGTCGCAGCAGGTGAATGCCGAGCGTCTGCGTTTGGTGGATGGTGCCGCCGCGCCGGCGTCTTCGGCAAACCCGGCCGCAGTAGCGGGCAGCAGTTGTATCGAGATCGGTGAGTTCCATACGCAAAGCGTAGCGGCGTTCGAGCAGCAGCTCAGCAAGCTTATGCCCACCCTGAACCCGCAGCGACACGTGGTGCAAGCTGCCACCTCGCAGATGATCTTTATTCCGCCGCTGGCCAATGAGGAGGCGGCGAATCGGCGCCTGGCGCAGCTACGTGCCATGGGCTTCAATGACAGCGCGGTGATTCGGGATGAGCCAACTCGGCGCTGGGGAATCTCTCTTGGGCGTTTTACGCGCGCTGAATTAGCGGAGGCGCATCTCGAGAAATTGCGTGCCGCAGGTGTCGGCGATGCGCGAATCGGCGAGTACCCGTTAAACAGCACACGCTACACGATTCAGATCGTGGTTGACGATGATGCTCAGCGTGAGCAGCTGAAGTCTTTGGCAATGAAGTCTGCCGGCGCTGCCTTACGCGCCTGCCGGTAGTCGCGGCAGTCTCGAAAAATCGGCCCGCTCGCTTTGCAGTTGGGAGTAAAATCGCGGGTCTTTTCTGTCCCCATTCAGCGCGCACAGTCATGCCCACTTCTGCGATCGCCCCCGAGATCAAAGCCGAGATTCTCGCCGAGGCACTGCCCTATATCCGCAAATTCCACGGCAAAACGATCGTCGTCAAATATGGCGGCAACGCCATGACCGAAGAGCGATTGAAGCACGGCTTCGCGCGCGACGTAATTTTGCTGAAGCTGGTCGGTATGAACCCGGTGGTGGTGCATGGTGGCGGCCCGCAAATTGACAGCGCACTCAAAAAAATTGGCAAGCAGGGCAGCTTTGTGCAAGGCATGCGCATCACCGATGAGGAGACCATGGAAGTGGTTGAGTGGGTGCTCGGTGGAGAGGTTCAGCAGGATATCGTCATGCTGATTAACCACTATGGCGGCCAAGCAGTCGGCCTGACGGGTAAAGACGGCGGTCTGATCCGCGCCCGCAAAATGCAGATGCCCGACAAAGATAAGCCGGGCGAGTATGTTGACATTGGCTTCGTCGGTGAAATCGAGGCGATCAACCCGGCAGTCGTGAAGGCGCTGCAAGATGACGCCTTTATTCCGATTATCTCGCCGATCGGCTTTGGCATTGACGGCCAGGCCTACAACATCAATGCCGATCTCGTCGCTGGCAAGATTGCGGAAATTCTGCGCGCAGAAAAATTGATCATGATGACCAATATCCCTGGCGTACTGGATAAAAGCGGTCAACTGCTCACCAATCTCTCCGCGCGCGAGATCGACGATATGTTCGCTGACGGCACTATCTCTGGCGGCATGTTGCCAAAGATTTCGTCGGCGCTTGATGCTGCCAAGTCGGGCGTGAACACGGTGCATATTATCGATGGCCGTATCGAGCACTCGCTGCTACTTGAGGTGCTTACCGAGCAGGCATTCGGCACCATGATCCGTTCTCACTAAGCGCCTGTCTGTTCAGGCTGCTTGCCGCGATCGGCACAGCTCACTCACTACGAAACGAGGTCGCGTGTGGCGCGCAAGCTGGTCTGGTTATTCGATCTCGATAACACGCTGCATAACGCTTCGTACGCGATCTTCCCCGCTATAAATCAGAATATGAACGCGCTGATCGCGCGTGTACTGGCTGAGCAAGATTTGCCCTCGCACCCTGACGCGGTGAATGACATACGCGTCCGCTACTGGCAGCGCTATGGCGCCACATTGCTCGGCATGGTGCGACATCACGGTGTGCGTGCGTCTGATTTCTTGCGTGACGCGCACCAGTTCGACAACTTGTCCGACATGATCCGCGCGGAGCGAGGCCTCGGACGACTGCTACGTCGATTACCGGGTCGAAAAATCTTGCTGACCAATGCACCGCGCGCCTATGCGCGCTCGGTACTGCGGCATCTGGGCTTGCACCGCCACTTTGTTGAGCATGTACCGATCGAGGCGATGCGCGTGCACCAGCAGTGGCGTCCAAAACCGTCCAAGCTATTGCTACATCGCGTACTACAACAACGCGGATTATCCGCCGCGCGCTGCGTGCTGGTCGAAGACTCGCTTGAAAACCTGAAGTCGGCTAAATCTTTGGGTATGCGCACAGTGTGGTTCAGTGGTTTTTCACCCAGCTTTTTTTTCCGACCGGGGTATGCCGATGTCCAAGTAAAATCACTACATAAACTTCCGGCGTACCTCGCGCGATTGCGCCGTTAGCGATGCAGATTTCTCGGGCTGTTCCACCTTTGCCGGACTGACAAGATCATGCCGAACTCCAAAACAGGCGAGCGGAAATTACAGATCCTGCAGGCACTCGCCCGCATGCTGGAAAGCCCTAAAGCGGAAAAGGTTACTACCGCCGCGCTTGCCGCCAAGCTGGATGTGTCTGAGGCGGCACTGTATCGGCACTTTGCCAGCAAGGCGCAGATGTACGAGGGCTTGATCGAATTTATCGAGACCTCGATCTTCACGCTGGTCAATAAGATCACCCAAAGCGAGCACGACGGCCGGCATCAGGCTTTGTCGACGGCGCGCATGCTGCTCGAATTTTCCGAACAAAATCCGGGCATGACCAAGGTCATGATAGGCGATGCGCTGGTCAACGAAGACGAGCGCTTGCAGCGGCGCATGAATCAGTTTGTCGATCGCGTTGAGCTGGCGCTGCGGCAATCGTGGAAACTTGCGGCGACGCAGGGCGGGCCCGCCGAAGACCAGGCCGCCGGGCGCGCTGCGTTGCTGATGGCTTTCGTGATCGGGCGCTGGCACCGCTACGCCAAGAGCGGTTTTCAGCTCAAGCCGACAGAGGGCGCGGCGCTGCAGCTCAGCTTGTTATCGGGGTGAATCGACATCCCGGCCTTTGCCGAGATGTTGGTCGATTAGCGCGCCGTGTTGGCGCACACGGCGCAGTCCGGGCTCTTGGCGGTTCGCACACTGGTCCATTCCATTGAGCCCGCCTCCAGCATCAGTAAGCGGTTGGCCAGTGATTCGCCGATGCCCATCACGAGTTTCAGGGCTTCGGCAGCCTGTACCGTGCCGATAATACCGACCAGCGGCGCGAATACGCCCATGGTGGAGCACTGCACTTCTTCAAACACCTGATCAGCCGGAAAAAGGCACGCGTAGCAGGGATTTTCCGAGTTTCGCGGGTCGAACACCGCAACCTGCCCATCCATCCGTATCGCCGCGCCTGACACCAGCGGCACGCGCGCTTGCACACAGGCGCGGTTAATTGCGTGGCGCGTGCGAAAGTTATCGGTGCAGTCCAACACCACGCTAGCCTCAGCCACGAGTGACTGCAAACGCGTCTCATCCGCACGTTCTTGTAATGCGACTACATTCACCTCGGGGTTGATCTCGGCCAGCGTCTGCTTTCCGGATAGCGCTTTCGGCTGTCCGACACGTGCCGTGGTATGGAGAACCTGCCGCTGCAAATTTGTCAGATCGATCAGGTCATCATCGACCAGCGTGATGTTGCCGACACCAGCAGACGCGAGATAGAGCGCCACCGGCGAGCCGAGACCGCCAGCGCCAATGATGAGCGCATGCGCGTTCAACAGTTTTTGTTGGCCCTCGATGCCGATCTCATCGAGCATGATGTGGCGCGAGTAGCGCAGCAGCTGTTGATCATCCATTACGAGATCTTGAATGAAAAACGGCCGCAATGCGTGCGGCCGCTGTCGACGGGTCGGGTAGCGATGACATGCACGGCGACTACCCGATTGCCAAGGCGTTAGTCTTTTTTGCTATCCAGTTTGGCGGTTTTGGATGTCTGTACCGGCAAGCCTTTGAGGTGGTTGAGCGCTTGCGCCAACTGAAAATCTTCTTTGCTGCCAAACTCCAGCGGCTTGCGTTTTTTTTCCAGTGCAGATAAGCGCTTGGCTTCTTCCAGCTCGTCGACCACCGCCGCGCCTTTGTCGGCCTCTTTGTCTTTGTCGTTAGACAGATGTTTTTGCAGGTCCGCCTCGCGCAGACGCATGCCGTTCATGCCATCGCCATCGGCGTACTCATCGACGAGCAGATCGGGCACGATACCCTTGGCCTGAATCGCACGGCCATTCGGGGTGTAGTAGCGCGCCGTGGTCAACTTGACCGCAGTATCTGCAGATAACTGACGGATCGTTTGCACCGAGCCCTTGCCGAAGGTCTGCGTTCCCATGATCGCTGCGCGTTTGTAGTCTTGCAGCGCGCCGGCGACAATTTCCGAGGCGGACGCAGAGCCGGAGTTCACCAGCACCACCATCTTCACTTTCTTGACGCCCTCAGGCAGCCGAGCGAGCGGATCGGTACCGGCACGCGTGCCATAAAACTCGCGACGGGCGTAGTAGGTTGCTTTCGAGTCAGGCAGCTGTCCATTGGTCGAGACTACCGCCACATCTTTGGGCAAGAAAGCCGCCGAGACCCCAATCGCACCTGGCAAGACGCCACCTGGATCATTACGCAAGTCCAGCACCAGGCCTTTCATGCTAGGGTCTTGCTGGTACAGCTGATTGATTTTTTTGGCGAGGTCTTCCACCGTAGGCTCTTGGAATTGCGAGACACGAATCCAGCCAAATCCCGGCTCGATGACCTTGCCCTTGACGCTCTGTACCTTGATCTCCTGGCGCATGATGGTGATGAGCAAAGGCTTGTCTTCTTCTTTGCGCGCGACAGTAAGGGTGATCTTGGTGTTGGGCTCACCACGCATGCGCTTGACGGCCTCATCCAGCGTCATGCCTTTTACCGGCGTGCTATCCAGCCGCGTGATCAGATCACCGGCTTTCAGACCGGCTTTGTACGCAGGCGAGTCTTCGATCGGTGAGATGACTTTGACGTAGCCATCTTCCATACCGACTTCAATACCCAAGCCGACGAATTTGCCTTGTGTGCCTTCGCGCAGCTCTTTGAATGCTTTCTTATCAAGGAAGGCAGAGTGCGGGTCAAGCGACGACACCATGCCGGAAATGGCTTCGGTGAGCAGCTTTTTATCTTCGACCGGCTCGACGTAATCAGTCTTGATCAGTCCGAACACATCAGCCAGCGTGCGCAGCTCCTCGATAGGTAGTGGCGAGTTGGCGTTGCGCTGGGCCATTGCATCGAACTGCATCGAGCCGGCGATACCGGCGATCAGTCCGAGTCCCACTAACCCGATATTTTTTAATTTGCTGCCCATGTCTCACCTGTTGAGCCAAGCGAGCGGATCGATTGCCCGCCCTTGGTGCCTGAGCTCGAAGTATAAACCTGAATGTTCATTGCCGCCGCTGTTACCCACAGTCGCAATGACCTCACCCGCCTTAATTCGATCGCCCGGTCGCTTTAGCAGCGACTGGTTGTTGCCATAGATGCTCAGATACTGGCCACCATGATCGACAATCATCAGGTTGCCGAAGCCACGCATCCAGTCGGCAAAAACCACCTCGCCGGCACCCGCGGCGCGTACCTCGCTGCCCTCGACGGCTTTGATGAAAATACCCTTCCAGCTTGGTCCATCAGCGCGCTTCGCGCCAAAGCTTGCTGCTAATTCGCCTTTGACCGGCAGCTTGCCTTTGCCGCGCAATGCAGCAAAAGCGTTGCCATCTGGCGGCGGTGGCGGTTCGGGCGCTACGTCGGCAGGTCGATCGGCTGGTTTGGCGGGCGCCGCCGGCTTGTTGGCGGCACCCGCGCGGGCCTTGTCGTCTGCGCGCGATTTATCTGCCAGCGCTTTTTCTCGTTCAGCTGCTGCTGCCTTCGCACGTGCGCGACGTCGTGCCTCTTCCTCTTCGACTTTTCTTTGCTGCGCGATCACCATCGCCAAGCGATCGACCAGCGCAGACAGGCGCGCCTCATCACGTGAAAGATTGCCGGCTTGCTTACGTTGTGCGGACAGTTTGTCCGAGAGCTTTAGCACCAGCGCCTTGCGTTTACTTTTCTCTTTTTCGAGAACGGCTTTTTGCTCGCGCTGCTCGGCCGCGATATCGTCCAAGGCAGCGCGAGCCTCCTCGGCATCGGATTTATTGGTCTCCACAGCGGCGATATCTTGTTGAAGTTTTTCAATCGCCTTGATCTGTTCGGCCGTGACATAGCCGAGATACCGCAGCTCGCGCGCGATGCGATTCGGGTTATCTCCTGACAGCAGCAAACGCAAACGATCCTCTTGCCCGGCTCGGTACTGCTCGCGCAGCATCTTCTCCAACCGCTTGCGCTGCTGCGCTACCGCTAACTCCAATTGCTGCAGGTCTTGCGACAGCGCTTGCAACTGCTGCTGTGTGCGCTGCTGCTCTGCAGCTAATTCGCGCAACTTGCGGTTGGCATTCGAAATCGCTTTCTCTGATGAGGCGAGCGCGTCAGCGGCGTGGCCATGCGCTTGCTCAGTGTTGGCGATATCCGCCTTGAGACCGTCGAGCTTGCGGCGGAGTTCCGTGCGCTCTTGCTCGGCTTGCTGCTTCTGGCGCGTGCGCTCGACTGATTTTGGCTCGGCCGCCAATACCTCGAGTAGGCCGAGACAAGAGAGCGCAAGCGCCGTGATGAGGATGGCTAGCAGGCGACGAGCCGTTGGCATCGGGACTAGCTGGTCCGGCCCTGTTGCGTGATGGTGTTGATGGCGGCCTCGATCGCGGCGGCGTCACCCAGGTAGTAGCTACGAATCGGGTTCATCTCTGCGTCGAGCTCATACACCAGGGGTTGCGCGTTGGGGATGTTGAGCTTGACGATGTCCGCGTCGCTGATTTGGTCCAAGTGCTTGATCAGGCCGCGCAAGCTGTTGCCGTGCGCGCAGATCAGTATCTGCCGGCCTGAGCGCATCGCTGGCACGATGACATTGTTCCAGTAGGGCAGTACTCTCGCCACCGTGTCTTTCAGGCACTCTGTCAGCGGTATCTCGTCGCGGCTGAGGTCAGTGTAGCGCGGGTTATCGAAGGGTGCGCGCGGGTCGCTCGGTTCAAGTGCCATAGGCGGTATGTCGTAGCTGCGGCGCCAGAGCATCACCTGGGCCTCACCGTATTTTGCGGCGGTGTCGGCCTTGTTCAGTCCTTCCAGGGCGCCGTAGTGACGCTCGTTCAGGCGCCAGTGATGAACCACTGGCAGCCAGGTCAAATCCATGGTCTCCAGCGTCAGCCATAGCGTGCGGATGGCGCGCTTCAGCACGGAGGTGTAGGTCATATCGAAGCTAAAACCGGCGTCGATCAGCAGTCGCCCGGCTTCCCGGGCCTGTGCCTCGCCTTTGTTGGTCAGATCGATATCGGCCCAGCCGGTAAAACGATTTTCGCGGTTCCACACGGACTCGCCGTGGCGCATAAAGACAATTTTGTACATGGAGCGGGTGCAGCGGGGGCAGGGTTGGGGCCTTGGGAAGGTTGGTGACTGGTTGACACGTGCAACTTCGTGCAGCGCATTATTTTATAATGCGCGGGTAGTTACCAACCAATTTCTATGCCGTGACATTCTTGATCGACAACATCGCACTGATTCTGATCGCATTGATCTCCGGCGGCGCCTTGATCTGGCCGCTGCTGTTTCGTGCCAAGAACACGCTCTCCACGTTGCAAGCAACGCAGCTGCTGAATCAGGGCAAGGTAACGATTCTCGACCTGCGCTCGAATGACGAGTTCAAGGGCGGGCACCTGCAGCAGTCGAAGAATATTCCGCTCGACCAGTTAGGCCCGCGCGCCAGCGAAATCGATAAGCAGCATCCAGTACTGCTGGTCTGTGGCGTTGGTACTCGCGCAGCGCGCGGCGCGTCGGTGCTGCAGCGGGCCGGCTTCGACAAGGTGTATGTGCTCGACGGCGGTTTCAACGAATGGCGCTCGCAAGGGCTGCCAACAGCGAAGTAACATCCAACCAAGGGGCAACGGCGAGATGGGCGCGAAGGTCAAGATGTACACCACCGGTGTTTGTCCCTACTGCAACATGGCAGAGCGCTTGTTGCAGTCGAAGGGGGTGGCCGAGATTGAAGAAATCCGCGTCGACCTTGAACCGGAGCAACGGGTCGCGATGATGGAGATGACGGGGCGGCGCACCGTGCCGCAGATTTATATCGGTGACACCCATGTCGGTGGCTTCGATGATTTGTCTGCGCTCGATCGCGCCGGTGGTCTCGAGCCTTTGCTGCGCGGCTGATACCCGGCATCAGATCTTGACCCGTCAGTTCAGCGTTTACCTTGTCACTCGCCGACCACACAAGCCTCGAGCGCGCGCATACATCCGGCTGTGAACCGCCACCGTGATGACGTACCATGCCCCACCAACAGCGCTGATCTTAACTAACCTCGCACCACCCCTAAGACGTAATCCTTCACGTAAACACCCAACGAAAGCGACACATGTCAGATCAACTTTCTCAAGAGCTGCAAGCCAGTTTCAATATTCAACGTATTTATCTCAAAGACATGTCGCTGGAGCAGCCGAATTCGCCGGCGATTTTTCTTGAACAAGATGGGCCAAGCATTGAAGTCCAGATCGACGTCGGCAATCAAAAGCTGGCTGATGATATTTACGAGGCGACAGTGACTGTCACGATCACCGCCAAGATTCGCGACAAAATCGCTTTTCTTGTCGAGGGCAAGCAAGGCGGCATTTTTGAGTTGCGCAATATCCCCGAGGATCAGCTTGAGCCGTTGCTGGGTATCGCCTGCCCTAACATCCTCTACCCTTACCTGCGCGCCAATATCGCCGACATGGTGACGCGCGGCGGTTTCCCGCCGATCCACCTCACCGAGATCAACTTCGAGGTGTTTTACCAGCAGCGCAAGCAAGTGCTGGCGCAAGCTGCCACAACGCCGGTGCAGTAAGCACATGCGTCGATTGTGCGTTGTGTTCACGATGCTCGTGGTGGGTGTATTGCCCGCCGCGAGTGTCTCGGCAGCGAGTGAGTTCAAGTCGATCGGCCCGGGGCCGGCGGTGATGTTTGACACGCCCAGTGCCAAAGGCCGCAAGCTGTTCGCCGCGCCCGCTGGTATGCCGGTCGAGATCATCATCAACAATGGCGATTGGAGCCGAGTACGCGACGCAGCAGGCGATCTTGCTTGGGTCGAGAACAAGTCATTGTCGAGCAAGCGCATGCTGCTGGTCGAGTCGGCGCAGGCCATCGTTCGCAGCAGCGCTGACGAAAAAGCCGCCGTCGTATTCACTGCGAACAAGGGCGTGCTGCTCGAGTTGGCCGAGCCAGTGGCGTCAAGCTGGCTCAAGGTACGGCACCGCGACGGTGATATTGGCTACGCCAAAGCCAGCGACGTCTGGGGCGAATGAATATCGCAATACTCGGTGCAGGCGCATGGGGAACAGCGCTTGCGACCGCGCTGGCGTCGCGTCAATCGGTGTTGCTGTGGGCCCGCAGTCCTGCGCAGTGCGATGCGCTGTCCGCTACTCGCAATAATGCGCACTACCTGCCTGGAATCACGCTCGACCCAGCGCTCACATTCACTAGCCAACTTTCTGCAGCAGTAGCGCATGCCCGCAACGGGCTGCTGATTATTGCCACGCCAATTGCCGGCCTGCGTTCTGTATTGAGCGCCGTAACGAAGGAGTTGCCTGATAACGTGGTCTGGCTGTGCAAAGGATTTGAGCAAGAGACCGCAATGCTGCCGCACCAGGTCGTGCAACAAGTATGCGGTGAAAATTTACCTCTTGGTGCACTATCAGGCCCTTCCTTTGCGCTCGAAGTCGCACAAGGCTTGCCTTGTGCTTTGACCATAGCGTCGCCCAATGCCACCCTGCGCAGCAGGGTAGTCGCGGCGGTGCACGGCGCGCATTTGCGTGTTTACACCACCGACGACTTGATTGGTGTTGAAGTAGGCGGCGCATTGAAAAACATCTTGGCTATTGCCACCGGCATTGCCGATGGTTTGGACATGGGGTTGAATGCGCGCGCAGCACTCATCACCCGCGGCCTGGCTGAAATCACGCGGCTCGGTACGACCCTGGGTGGCCGTGCCGAAACGTTCATGGGTCTGACGGGTATGGGTGATCTGATTCTCACCTGCACCGGTGATTTGTCGCGTAATCGTCAGGTGGGATTAGGCCTCGCTGCCGGCAAATCGCTTGACGATGTTACCACTGAGTTGGGTCATGTCGCGGAAGGCGTGCGCTGCGTGCAGGCAGTTCGTAAGCTGGCTGCGACCCATGGCGTGGTCATGCCCATCGTAGATTCGGTCGCGCGCGTGTTATTCGAGCGAGTCACGCCACAGCAAGCGATTCATGATTTATTGGCACGCGAGGCGCGCGGCGGAGTATGAGCTGCAATTAGTCGGCGTGCTTTTTCTGCGCTCGGGTAATGATTACTCGTCTTTATTGTTTTGCAGTAAAAGCCGGATCAGATCGCGTTTTTTGGCTTGTCGATTAGCCGCATTGGTTTTGCGGTGAGGCCCGGCAGCGCGCTGTTTGGCGGCGACCGCGATCGGATTGCGCGGCTTCAATGCGCGCTGTGAGGGCTCAATACGAAATGACAGCTTTTGTCGCTGGCTGATTGATTTGCGTGCCATTCTATTTAGGTGATAAGCGTCACAATTGAGTCAACCAGACCGATGAAGCGATGCCAGCTCGGCCGCTAAAGCACGTAGCGTGACAAATCTTCATTGGTCGCCAGCTCACCCAGCTTGGCGTCAACATAAGCAGCATCAACCTGCACTGCCTGCGCAGCCGCTGTGTCGGCACTGAACGAGATTTCTTCCAGCAGTTTTTCCATCACCGTGTAGAGCCGACGCGCGCCGATGTTCTCAGTTTTTTCATTCACTGAATATGCGATTTCTGCCAAGCGACGAATACCGTCTGGCTGAAACGCGATGTCCAGATTTTCCGTGGCGAGCAGCGCCTGGTACTGGCGAGTCAGGCAGGCATCGGTCGCGGTCAGGATGCGTTCAAAGTCTGCGATCGACAAGGACTCCAACTCGACTCGTATCGGGAAGCGCCCTTGCAACTCGGGGATCAGATCAGACGGCTTGGCCAGATGAAATGCGCCCGAGGCAATAAACAAGATGTGATCGGTTTTCACCATGCCGTACTTGGTGTTTACCGTCGTGCCTTCGACCAGCGGCAATAAATCACGCTGCACGCCCGCGCGCGACACGTCGGCGCCTTGGGTGTTGGTGCGTGACGCAATTTTGTCGATCTCATCCAGAAACACAATGCCGTTTTGTTCGACATCGCTGATCGCGCGCTGTTTGAGTTCATCTTCATTGATCATGCGCGCCGCCTCTTCATCCAACAGCAGTCGCATCGCCTCGGCGATTTTCAGTTTGCGTGATTTGGTGCGACCAGCGCCCAAGCCGGAGAACATGGACTTGATCTGCTCAGTCATTTCCTCCATACCGGGTGGCGCCATGATCTCCATGGTGGCGCGCGGCTCGGCGACGTGAATTTCGATTTCTTTATCGTCGAGCGCACCCTCACGCAGCCGCTTGCGAAAGGTTTGTCGGGTAGTGCTGGCCGTTTTATCTTCCGACTGGCCGAAGCCAAAATCACGCGCGGGTGGTAGCAGCGCATCGAGAATGCGTTCTTCGGCAGCGTCTTGCGCTTTTTGCTGAACACTACGCATCGCGTGTTCACGGCTTTGCTTGATGCCGATCTCAACCAGGTCACGAATGATGCTGTCAACATCACGACCGACATAGCCCACCTCGGTGAACTTGGTTGCTTCGATTTTGATGAACGGTGCGTCTGCCAGACGTGCCAGACGACGCGCGATTTCGGTTTTACCGACACCCGTGGGGCCGATCATCAAAATATTTTTGGGCGTGATCTCATGCCGTAAGGGTTCCGGCACTTGTTGTCGACGCCAGCGATTACGCAGCGCGATGGCGACCGCGCGTTTGGCCTTGCCTTGTCCAACAACATGCTTGTCGAGTTCAGTGACGATTTCTTGCGGGGTGAGGTTCATTGGTGTTAGTCCAGCGTCTCGATAGTGAGCGACAGGTTGGTATAAATGCAGAGCTCACCGGCGATACCGAGTGATTTTTTAACGACCTCAGCCGGGGTAAGATCGGTATTTTCGAACAGCGCCAAGGCAGCGGCTTGCGCGTAGCTGCCACCGGAGCCGATGGCGCCGACGCCTTTTTCGGGTTCGAGTACATCACCGTTACCGGTAATGATCAGCGTTGCTTCGCGGTCTGCGACCAGCAGCATCGCCTCCAGCCGGCGCAGCAGCCGGTCCGTACGCCAGTCTTTAGCGAGCTCGACCGATGCGCGCAGCAAATTGCCCTGGTGGGCTTCCAGTTTGGATTCGAAACGCTCTAATAGCGTGAATGCGTCAGCGGTGCCGCCAGCGAAGCCCGCCAGTACCTTGCCATGAAACAGCTTGCGTACCTTGCGCGCCGAGCCTTTCATCACAACATTGCCCAAAGTGACCTGGCCATCGCCACCCAGCGCAACGTGCGCGCCGCGACGAACCGAAAGAATAGTGGTGCCGTGAAATTGTTCCATGCGTGTTCTTTAAAATTCGACACCCACGCTGTCAGGGGCGCCGATGGCTAATGTTCAGTTTGCCGTGGCCGCTCATCAGTTGTAGCAGTGTCGAGGTCAGATAAGGCATATCACGCCATTCTACCGGCTTGCCTCGCGCCAGCGCTGCGACGCCTGCCAGTAGCGGCGCAGCCGCGTTGAACTCGATCAGCCGAAGTTGTTGGCAGTTGATGATGATGCGATCAATATGCTCAGCGTCGGCTCGCAATACATCGAGAAGCTGATCTACCGGATGTCGAACCTGTGCCGGCAAAAGAAACTGCGACGTAACCGGCATGGCATGAGATACCAATCCCAGCGGAGTGGGCAGTGACTGCTCATAGGTAATACAGTAGGCAACGCAGGCGTCTTCATAGCCGACCTCATCGCCGCTGACACGCAATAATTCGATCAGTAGACGCCATGCTGCGTCATCGTCGTCGCGCCGTCCCTGCTGAGTAGTGGCGCGTAGCATGTCGAGCAGCGCGTTTGAGTGAATCAGACGGATACCTTTACCGGCCTGGCACCACGCCGGCAGCAGGTGCAGCAGATCGCCACAGCCTGCGACATCAATCTCTGTGAGGTTGCGCAGATCAAGCGAAAATGCCGACAGTGTCGCAGCCGCCTGCTTGAGCTGTGTCAGTGCGGGTGCAGTGGTGCCGAGCAGCTTGCCCCGAAACGCCAGCATGGGGCTAGCCGCTGGTGCGCTGGCATCGTCACCCGAATGCGCGCGCCACTGCGGAGGTGACGTCTCGAAACGCTCGGCATAACGCAAGGCCAAGCCCTCGAAGCGCGCTTGATCACCATCAAAACTCGCGAGCTCCAGCAGCATGTACCACGCAACCGCTTCAGCAGCCTCATGGCTCGGCTGTCGTAGCGCATCAAGTAGCAGCGAGACTACGGATGTAACTTGGTGATTCGCGTACAAGATACTCGCTTCGGAAATCGCCTGCTCGATACGGCTTGTCGCTAGCGGCTCGTCGAAATCGTGTTGTAGGTTGCTCTGCTCATTGCTAATCTCATCGCCGATGTCGGCGCCGAGATGGCCGCTGATTTCAGCGCTGATCTCTGATTCGATTGCGTCAATTTTGCGTGCTGTTGCTTCGCGTTGCGCGACCGTCTGTGTTGTCGACGGCCGCACATGCTTAATGGCGCCGGGCGCTTGCTTGGAGAACAGATCGAGGAATTTCATGAGCGCATCTCGGTAGCCTCAGATGCGCAAAGAGTAATGCGATGACGCCCATGCCTACAATGCAAGTGGCATCTGACCAACAACTTGGTTACGGCATTGCCGGGCGTGCTAAAACCGCGCGCGCACACCGATAATAAAATTGCGACCCTGCTGCGGCACGTAGTCTCTCAGCAGCGATGTTGATAAGCGAATATCTTCGTTCAGTAAATTACGAGCAGTTGCGAACCAGGTCAGCTCATTCTCGCCAACACGCTGCCGCCAAGAGATATTGACATCTACACGGGTATAGCCGCGGGTAACCGTCTCATTTGAAACCGCTGAGCTGGCAATACGGTTTTGTGCGCTGGCGTTAATGATGGATAACGATGAGCGCCACACCGCATCTTGGTAGCCAACGGTAGTGCCAACGCGTGCGACGGGTTGCAGCGGCATATTTCCCAAGTTGTCCAGTGTGTCGCGCGAGTCATCGGCGAAAGCTCGTCCGTACCAGCCAGTGGCCGACATGTTGTAGCTGAGGTCAAGTTCGTAGCCGCGCAGGGTGGCATTGGCTTGACTGAAGGTGCGGGTGGGAAGCTCTTCCAGGCCGTCGCCGCACGGAAGTGTCGAGCCGTCTTCACAACGCGCCGGCCCCAGGCCGCCAAATACAAAGTTGTTGATCTTGTTCTGGAATAGGTTCGCCTTCCAGCGCAACTTGTCTTCGGTTTTTTGCAGCGACACATCGATGTTCTGTGAAGTCTCTTTTTTCAGGCTGGCGCTGCCGATATCGTAGGTTTCGGTCGGATGGTGTGGGCTATTCGAATACATCTCTTCCGGCGTTGGCGCGCGCTGCGCGAGCGACAAGGTGCTGCCGAGCGCGTAGCCCGGAACCATGCTCCATAGTGCGCCGAATGAAGCAGAGCCCAGCGTGAAACTACGATGCGCAAGTTCAACCGGTCGGCGCACCACCTGCTCGATACGCGCACCCGCGTTCAGCCTGACGCTACCGATGTCAGTCTCTTCGACCACGAACGCGGCGACCGAGCTTGAGCGAGTTCGGGGAACGGTGGACGCTTCGGGGTGCTCAAGATTCAGCGCCTGTACGGTGGCGCCATCGGTTTGTATGCCTAGCCTGCCGCGCCATCCTGCAATCGCCTGATGCGCCAGCTCAATGCGAGATTCCAGCGACCGGTTCGAGAATCTGACGTGAGGGTCGGTACCGGCATCGAGCTCGGTATGACGGTAGTCGCTTTGCCCAAGCTTGATACGTAAGGCATCAAAACCCTCAAAGGGTGAGCGGATCAGACTGTCGATATCAAAACGAGTTTGCAACAGATCAATCTTGGAAGACTCTTCCCGACCGCGTATGCCGTAAAGCTTGTCGATGTGTGACACCGAGGCACCAACATGGCCCCATGATTGAATCAATGAGGCGCCCAGGCCAAGGTTGTTCTCGCGGTTTCCTGAAAAACTCAGGCGCGCGGTATCGCCACTGCCATCAATAGCGCTGTTGCCGGGAATTCGGTAGTCCCCGGCGCGCAGGAGATTGCCATCAATGTGCAAGCCAATATCGCCGGCAGAACGATCTGCGCTAAACGCAAAAGCACCGCCGCTATCCACGCTGCTGGCGCGCAGCTCGGCCTCGCCCGTGGGGCGCTGTTCCAGCTGCGTTGGAATGCGTCCATTGACGATATTGACGGCGCCGCCGATCGCTCCCGAGCCATACAGCAAAGTGGCAGGGCCGCGAAGGATCTCGATCTGCTGTGCGCTCAAGGCGCTGGCGCCGACTGCGTGATCGTGATGGTGAGAATCAGCGACGCCTGATGCGCGGTATCAGGCGAGTTGTGGAGGTGCGCGTGATTGGAAGTGGTGGGTAGGTTGGCGGCTCAGTCCGCTTTTGATCAAAAGCTGGATTGCAGCAGTGTGTTGAACAACCGTAATGCATGGAACATCGCTGCTGGCAACGCCAGCGCCGAGTGTGGCGGCATCAAATACAGCGCAATGACTCGCGGATTTCGTATGCTCGAGCGGCTCTCCAACTGATGAGCTTGCTGTTTGCGCAGTCGCGACGCCGCTGTGCGCGATGGCGTGCGTCAGGCCCACCCACTGCGCCAGCAGCATACTCAATACCAACAACGCCACCGTGAGGGCGCGTCGTGGGTTTTGGTGTAGATGGGTGAGCGTCATTAACGGAATCGCAGGCAAAGTCAGAGCAAGCAGTCAAAGCAAGCAGTCAAAGCCACAGCACACAGCCAAAGCGTGCGGCAAAGTCAGAGCCAGCACGGAAAGTCAAAGCAAGCAGCCAAAGCCAAGTCAAATAGACAAGGCAATACTAGCGCAAAACGACCCGGCTATGGCGGTGCGGTGGGGTCTGAATCTGCGCAAGACGAGCGCGGGCGAGCTGCTCGCACAGCCCGCGCGCTTGTCAGCTTCTTAGTCGCCGTATAGTTTCTGCTTCAACTCGCGACGCTGCTGCGCTTCCAGCGAGAGCGTTGCGGTCGGTCGCGCCAGCAGCCGAGGAATACCGATCGGTTCCCCGGTTTCCTCGCACCAGCCGTAATCACCTGAATCAATCGAAGCGATCGACTGCTGCACTTTCTTCAGTAGCTTGCGCTCACGGTCACGGGTACGCAGCTCGAGTGCATGTTCTTCTTCGATAGTGGCGCGATCTGCAGGATCAGGTACCAGCACCGTCTCGCGCAGATGCTCGGTGGTTTCATCCGCATTTCTCAGCAGGTCGCGTTCGAGTTGTTGAAGGCGGGCTTTGAAGAATGCGAGCTGCGCGGGATTCATATAGTCCTTGTCGCTCATTTTCAGAATGTCTTCTTCTGTGAGCAGGGCGCCGTTCGTCGACTTCGGGGTTTTGGTTGTAGTTGCCACGTCGCTTGCTTTCATCACTGGTGAATTCTACCCTCACACTGAACGCCAACTGCCAACTTTGCCGGCGCACAGTGCTTTCGGGCTTTCGTTTCGAGTGCCTGATCATGTCTCCTTGTCGGGCGGTTCGAAATCGGCGGCTATTGTAATCACATTGTTGTCAACTGCAACAAGCTTTCGGCTATTTTCAGCCAGTTTCATCAAAGGAACGCGCTCTTCCTCATAAAAAGGTTTTCAAACTTGTACCGAGAATCAGGTAAGGCACTGCGTTAAGCCCTGAGTGAACACTTCTTTTGGGAGATTTTGTCCGATGAAAACTATTTTGCTGCCGCGCTGCTCGCCATCCGCCCAAGGCGAGCCTAAATCGCTTCCCATCGTTTGGTGCACGCCTTGAAAGATCACTTTGCGCGTTGCACCATCCAGCCACAGCACACCTTTATAGCGCAGCATGCGCGGGCCAAATGACTGTACTAAACCACCGATAAACTCCTCCAGCTTGGCGGGGTCAAACGCCCGCTCGCTGCGAAAAACAAATGCCGAGATATTGTCGGTATGTCCGCCATGGGCATGATCATGCGCGTGAGCGTGGTCATGTGCGTGGTGGTGGGTGTGGTGGTGGTGATGATCGTGATCATGTGCACAGTGCTCATCGCAGGCGTGGTCGTGTTCATCGCTTTTGAGAAAATCCGGATCAATCTCGAGTTTTTCATTCAGGTTGAAGCCGCGAATATCCAGAATCTCATCGATGGGCGCGTCGCCAAACTCAGAGCGCATGATGGGCGCACGCGGATTGATCCGCTTTAGCCGTGTTTCCAGGGCGCTGACAGATTCAGGTGATACAAGATCAGTTTTTGATAGCAGCATGCGGTCGGCAAAGCCGATCTGGCGTTGTGCTTCTTCAAAGCGGTCAAGTTGCTGCATCGCGTGGCTGGCATCGACTACCGTGATGACCCCGTCCAGCAGATACGACACACCGACTTCTTCATCCATAAAAAAAGTTTGTGCGACCGGGCCGGGGTTGGCTAGGCCAGTCGTCTCAATCACGACCCGATCGAACTGCAACACACCATCGCGCCGTTTTTGCGCTAGTTGACTAAGGCCCGCAATCAGATCGCCACGCACGGTGCAACAGATACAACCATTACTCATCTCGACAATCTGCTCGTTACTATCCTGAACCAAAATCTCATTGTCGATATTCTCTTCGCCAAACTCGTTTTCAATCACGGCGATTTTCATGCCGTGCGGCTCGCGCAAGATACGATTGAGTAGCGTAGTTTTACCCGAGCCAAGAAAGCCGGTCAGGATGGTGGCGGGGATGAGTGCCATAGTGTTCCAATAAAAAAGAAAATGAATAACAGCGAAAAATAACGTGGGCAAATACTAGCGATTCCTATCAGTGACCAACAGCAGCTATGAACAGCAGCTATGAGCGGTATCTATAAACAGTAGCTGTAGACGGCGGCTCTAAAAAGACGCGGTAAAAAAGCGATAGAAAGTCATAAAAAGAAACTATAGCTACCGGAGAAAATGTCAGCGACAGCCAGCAGCAATAACCCGCAGCGATAAACACCAGAGCGCAGCTAAAAAACGCCTAACGCTGACAGCAGTGATGCGCTTCTCCGTGCCGATGATATGTTCAGCTGCCACCTTGTTTTTTGGCGCGCGGATGAGCTGCATCATAGACCTGCGCCAGCCGTTGAAAATCCAGGGAAGTATAGACCTGTGTTGAAGCGATCGAGGCATGGCCAAGCATTTCCTGAACTGCGCGCAGGTCGCCAGACGATTGCAGCACATGCGACGCAAACGAGTGGCGTAACACATGCGGGTGGACGTTGGCAGGTATGCCGAGTGATTGCGCGTGTGCCTTGATTCGACGTTGTACTTCGCGTGCCGTGATACGATGACCGCGCGCTGACAAAAACAGCGCATAAGCATCGTCGTCAGGGTTGGTCCGCTGCAGCTGTGGTCGAACGGCAAGCCAGTCGCGCAAGGCAGTGACAGCGGCTGCACCTATCGGCACGCTGCGGCGCTTGCTTCCTTTACCAGTTACCGTGAGCTCGCCCTCGTCCAGCGCTATCCAGCTGATCGATTCGTGGCCAGCAGTTTTTACGTGATGCAGGTCGAGGCTGATGAGCTCCGCAACCCGCAGACCGCTGGAGTAGAGCAGCTCAAACATGGCCTTGTTGCACGCGTCGCGTGTGACCGATCTGTCGTCGCCGGTAAGGGTGCTTGATACCAGTCGCACAGCGTCGTCGACACCCAGCGCTTTGGGAAGCGCTTTGATACGTTTCGGTGCGCGCACGCCATCAACCGGATTAGCGGCGACAGTTTGGTGGTGAGCCAACCAGGCAAACAGTCCGCGCCATGCCGACAACTTGCGCGCGATCGAGCTTGGAGACAACCCACGCGCATGAAGTTGGCTGGTACAGCGCCGGATGTCAGCTTGAGTCAGGCTGCCGAGTTCGCCAGCAGGATGATGCTTGGCAAGAAAGTCGTTGAGTTGCTCCAGGTCGCGACGGTAATTGTCGAGTGTGTGCAGCGACAGCTTGCGCTGAGTTTGCAGATGCTCCAGGTAGCCGGCAATCTGTTTGTCGGCGATACCCACGGACTTGCCCTAGTCGATCAGCGGCAGTAGCCGCGCGCTGGCAATATCGCTGATACGGGCAAGAATATCGGTTGCCAGATCGGCTGCGAATCGCTGAGGATCCGGCGAGCCCAGCACCATCAAGCCGAAACTTGTCTCGGACCCGGATTTTCGCAGCGGCAGCAATGCGACTGATTGCATGGACGGTGCATTATCCAGCCACAGTGTGCCGGGTTGCCGCGCGGATGCGCCGCACACCGGGTCGCTGTGCGTGTTTGCAAAGCCGCGTGCTTCTTCATCATCGACAACAAAGTCTTCATCAGAAAATTCGGCTTTTGTGATCCACAGCCGAAGGGTAGCTTCTGGCACATCAAAACATGATCGAACTGCGCTGACCAACTCAGCCGGACGCTGAGCCGGATCCGTTTCAGAAAGAAGCTGTAGCGTCCACTGGTGCAGGTTAGCCATGATCAGCTCGTTACCACTCGCGTTGCGCATGAATGCGGCAAGCTTCAGCTCTAGCTGCCTGACCTTGTCGCGCAGTATCTCAACCTGCCGCTCCTGGAGTGAAACCGTGCGTCCGCCAAGCGCAGTTGTCAGCCGCAGCTCGGCCACGATGTCCGGGTGGTGATCGAAAAAATCCGGATGCTGTAGCAGAAAATGCGCAACCGCTTCGGCATCGGGCTGTGAGCTCATGGTGTCAATGTAGGCAATAGTGAGTAATGTGTGCAGCGGCCCAGATTTTACCTGCTTAACACAGAGCACCCGAACAGAGAGCACCCGCAAGCAAAAAAACGGCACCCGAAGGTGCCGTGAAGAGAGGAGATTACATTCGCAGAAAACTCTGCAGGCTGAAACCAGACCAGCCTATCCAACTCCGACCGGTGGGTCGGCGATGAATCTTGTTCGAGCCAAAACGCTCGTAATAAATCAGAACACGTGACCCAGGCCCAAGTTGAAGGCCTTGTTGCTGGTGCCGTTTTCCGAGTTGTTGCCAACCGTATAGGTGGCGGCGCCATCGTTGCTGATATAGCCGTAGGCCGCATACAGGTTGGTGCGCTTGGACAGGCTGTAGGTATAGCCAATACCCACTGATCAGCATCATTTCGTGCATTCGTGCCGCGGCCGTCAGCGCGGATGTATGAGGCGATGAACTTGTGCGCGCCGTATGGAACCGATGCGCCAAGCAGATAGTTGTGGCTCTTGCCTTGACCGGACCAATCATTGTCAGAGTACGCAGCGAATACCTTGGCGACTTCAAAGTCATAGTTGGCAGCGAGCAGGGTGCTCTTCAGGCTGGCCGTGTCGGTTCCGTTATTTTTCTCGTAGTAGGCCAGACGAACATTCAGCGGCTTGCTGTCGTAACCCACCGATGCGGTGACAACGCGGTCAGCGTCAGCTTTGGCTGGCAATTCGCCAAAGCCATAGGCGATTTCTGCGCTGAAGTTTTCAAATACCGGGGTGGCGTACTTGATAGCGTTATCCATGCGGATCGCGCGATCGAGCAAGGTGATGTCGTTGCCACTGCCCGGCAGCATCAGGTTTTGCGCGTTACCTGCGAGGCCGGCGGCGAATGGGTCGGCCACTTGGCTAAGAGTGAGGAAGTAAGAGGTGTACTGTCGGCCCAAAGTCAAAGTACCGAAATCACCCTGAAGACCGATGAAGCTCTGACGCGCAAAGCCCGAACCAATTGTCACGCTGCCGACTTCGTATGGTTTGTTTGCGGTATAGGTTCTTCCTTGATTAAAACCGCCTCTGTCCGCAGCAATACCCGTCTCCAGTGCGAAAAATGCGCTCAGACCGCCGCCGAGATCTTCCTTGCCTTTGAAGCCGATTCGGGTGCCCGACTGCGCGCCGCTGGTGATTTTGTTGCCGGCGGCAGAAGCAGTAGTGCCGACGTTGCCTGTCTCGCGCACGAAGCCCACATCCGCGATACCGTAAATCTCAACAGCTGATTGGGCGTGAGCGGAGCCGGCGATGGCGCCTGCAACGGCCAGCGCGATAGTCAATTTCTTCATTGTTTTCCCCAAGTGAGAGTTTTAGAGCGATCCGCACGAGTCGGATGCGCGAACAATAATTAACGAAATGGAAATAGCGACAACATCGGCTACGTCAGCCTGTAGCTCTTGGGACGCTCGTTGTGAGTTTGCAAATGACGTTGTTTTATTGACACTATCTGACGTTGACGTGGCAGCAGCCAGACCGCAGAGTTCGCATGTTTTTATTTTGATAATTTAGCCGACTCTGCCGCTGCGTCATGGCCAACCGAGAGGAACTGCTGATCATTCGTTCTGCGCGCGCTGGCCATCCGCAGGCTCAGCTGGCACTCGGCAAGCGCTACTTATTCGGCAGCACCAACCTTCCACAAAGTCACACCACCACATTGCACTGGCTGGACAAAGCCGCCGAGCAGAATCAGCAAGAGGCGTGGATGTTAATTGGCGAGCATGTCTCTTACGCGGTAGCGCAGCAGTCCGATGACCCGTTGCGGATAGCGCTTTGGTACGAGCGCGCTTTCGAAGGAAAGTCTGCGCGTGCTGGTCTGGTTTTCGCCATGCTGGTGTTCAGTTGCTGGCTGCGAGCAGATGACGGTCTCCGTCAGAAATCCATGCGCGCTTTAGCCGGCGCTGCCGAGGCGGGATTGGCAGACGCGCAGTGGCTGCTGGCGCAACAACTCGGGCTGCACGACTTGTTGGCCAACGGCCTGCAGCCAGTACCCTCGCAGCTCAACAAGCGCCGAAGCCAGATCGTCGAGCTGGTGACCAAGGCGGCGCTGGGCGGTATCGCGGATGCGCAGTACGCCATGGCGGATTATTGGTGGCAGCAGGGCGACGCCAATAAATTCTTGTTGTGGGCGCTGCCGATTGCGCAGGATCTGGATCGTCGCTGCCATGGACCATCGATACACCGCGTCAGCCCGAGCAAGACCCAACTTGGTTTATTTCTGCGTTGTGCGAAGGCCATCATGGGCCAAGCCGACGCTAATCTGCGGCTAGCCGAGCGCTACATCAGAATCGCAGCCGAGGGCGGAGACGCAAAAGCACAGCTAGAGTACGGCTTGCTCGCGGCGCGTATGGACGAAAATGGAAAACGCCTGCGTCGATTGCCCGGTGTGGCTCACTACAAAAAAGCCATTCGGTGGTTATCGTTGGCGGCGGAGAGCGGCGAAGCAGCGGCCTGGTTTGCGATCTCAAGGATTTATCTCAAACCAGAGTTCTCACGACGTAGCATCAAGGAATCGCGCCGTTGTCTGGAGCTCTCTGGTGCAGCGGGATATCGCGCCGCTCAACTCGAATTAGCGCAAATTGCATGGCGATCGCGCCGCATTGATCCGCGTGCCGATGTGCGCGCCGTGTACTGGCTCCAAAAAGCGGCAAGCCAGGGCGACGAGCAAGCGACGACCATGCTGAACCGAATTGCACCGCCAGTGCATCGTACCGAGTGGGCGATAGCGGCACGCGCCTCATTCAACCGCGATGTCAGCAGCCAGTATCCATTCCTCGCGGCTCGTGTCGAGTTGGCTTACTGGTTTGGCTTGAGTCGGGCCGAAGCATTACTGCTTGACGTGGAATCGTCAGACCATGGGCACTGTCTTGAGGTCGATATCCGAAAGTCGCATCCACGCAGCCGACGCCGGCTGATACAGGTTCAAACCGGTGAGCAGCGACGCGCACTTGAGCGCGCCGCCCGAATCTTCGATATCGCCGAGCGCCACGGGCGCATCGGGCCGGAAGGCAACTACCGGCAGCGCTTGTACCGTTTTCGAAGCATCTTCAACCCGAGGCGAGAGTCACAAAGCCGTCGCAGCCGCTCGTCGTGAGCATCGCCACCGCGCGCGCCGTTTCTGGTGCGGCTCAGCTTTCGAAGCTTCCTTCAAACACGCTCACCGCCGAGCCGGTCAGCATGACGGGCGCATCGCCACCTTGCCAGCTAATCGTCAGCCGGCCGCCGCGAGTGTCAACTGCCACCGGCGAGTCAAGATCACCGCGCAGAATACCCGCGACCGCCGCGGCACAAGCACCGGTGCCGCAGGCGAGCGTCTCACCGGCGCCGCGCTCGAACACCCGCAAACGGATAAGGTGCCGATCAACCACTTGCATATAGCCCGCGTTCACGCGGCGCGGAAAGCGCGCATGGTGCTCGATCATGGGGCCTTGCACTGCAATCGGTGCGTCATCGACATTCGCCACCCATTGCACCGCATGCGGATTACCCATAGACAGCACAGCGAAGGGTATCGATTGGCTGTTAACATCAATTGGCCACAGCGTGACCTGCCCTACCTGACTAGCTTGTAAACCGTTGGCATCAAACGGTACACGTTCAAGCGCCATCACCGGAGCACCCATGTTGACTGTTACCTGACCATCATCTTCCAAGCGTGGTGAGATAACACCTGACATTGTTTCGACGCGGATCTCGCGTTGTTCCGTGAGACCTTTTTCAACCACAAATTTTACAAATGCTCGAGCGCCATTGCCGCACTGCTCTACCTCACCGCCATCCGAATTGAAAATCCGGTAGCGAAAATCAATTCCTGCCTGCGACGGCCTTTCAACAATCAAAATTTGATCAGCCCCGATACCGAAACGACGATCAGCCAGTTGCCGGTATTGCTCGGCTGTCAAATTGACCGACTGCCTTACTGCATCAATCACAATAAAGTCGTTACCTGCGCCGTGCATTTTGGTGAATTTGATTTTCATGGTTGTCTGCGGATTCATTAATTTTTTATTTGAACTTCCCGCTCGCGAGCAGATTCATGCGTAGACCGAGGGGGTGCCTTCCGGTCTGGTCTTGAACCGTTTATGCGACCAAAAATACTCGGCCGGTGATTGCTTGACTTGGGTTTCAATAAACGCGTTCATGCGCCACGTTGCAGCGGCAATATCGTCACCGGGGAAATCCTTCCACGCTGGATGAAAGCACACCCGCCAGCCTTGATAATTGGGTCTGAAATGCGTGGTAACCGGAATCACTTGTCCATGTGTTGTTGCGGCCAGCCGTGCAGGCGCGGTGAGGGTCGCGGCCGGAACACCAAAAAATGGCACGAAGATAGACTCGCGTGGACCAAAGTCCATATCCGGCAGCATCAGGAACGGCCGGCCATTGCGCATCGCGCGGATAATCGGTTTGATGCCGTCACCCCGTGAAATCAGGAAGCGATCAGCCTCCTCGCGCGATGCAAATCGCGCGCGGCCATCGCGCAGCGCCTGATCAAATACTTTGTTGCGTTGCTGTGTGTAGATAGAGCACAGGGGGCCGCGCATGGTGATTGCAACACCGGCTACTTCCAGACACACAAAATGCGGGCATAGAAATATCGTTGGCTGCTCGATCGAGCTTTGGGTTGGTACCTCAGGATCAATTTCAATCAATCGCTCAAGTCGTGCCGGCGAGCCCCACCAAAGAACGCCGCGCTCCAAGACGCTGCGCGCATACGAGCGAAAATGCGCGCGCGCTAATGAACGCCGTTCAGGCGCGGCCGAATCCGGGAAGCACAGCGACAGATTAGTGAGCGTGATTTGGCGCCGCTCACGCATCAACACATACAGCAGATCACCAAACAACTCGCCGATACGGCCCAGCACCGGCAGCGGCAGCCAATGCAATAACCAAATCAACGCGAGTATCAGGCGCATGCCGATATCCCGGTAACCATCAGCCACCGCAACGCTAGCAAAATGTAAAGCCGAGGGGGTGACATTGCGTGAGGAGGCGGGGCTTTGCTGATTTCGTGCAAATTCAGTAAAATACCACGAGCTAACACCGCCGAGTTAATAGACAACTTGCGAGGCGGTCTACAAATTTCGCTAAAGCGTCGCAGGCTCACCGAGTTGACCGCGACAACGTGTTAACCAGCTTTTGGGAGCTTGCATGTCCAACAAATATTTGTTTACCTCCGAGTCGGTGTCCGAGGGACATCCGGACAAAGTCGCCGACCAGATTTCCGATGCAATTCTTGACGCCATTTTGGATCAAGACCCGCGCGCGCGCGTCGCCGCCGAAACACTCTGCAACACCGGTTTGGTAGTGCTGGCAGGTGAGATCACCACCAGCGCGAATGTAGACTACATCAAAGTCGCGCGCGATACACTCAAGGACATCGGCTACGACAACACCGACTACGGTATCGATTACAAAGGCTGCGCCGTGCTGGTGGCTTATGACAAACAGTCACCCGACATCGCGCAGGGTGTCGATGAAGGCAAAGGCCTCGATCTCGACCAGGGTGCGGGCGATCAGGGTTTGATGTTTGGTTACGCCTGTGATGAGACCCCGGATCTCATGCCAGCCGCTATTTACTACGCGCATCGCATCGTTGAGCGCCAGTCGCATTTGCGTAAAGATGGTCGCTTGGCGTGGTTGCGGCCAGACGCCAAGTCGCAGGTCACCCTCAAATATGGCGACGGCAAACCAGTTGCAATCGACACCATCGTGCTATCAACTCAGCACGCGCCTGAGATCGATCACAAGCAGATTGAAGAAGCATCGATCGAAATGATCATCAAGCCCGTGGTGCCTGCCGAGTGGTTGAAGAACACGCGCTATTTGGTCAACCCTACCGGCCGCTTTGTCATTGGTGGTCCGCAGGGTGACTGTGGCCTCACAGGCCGCAAGATCATCGTCGACACCTACGGCGGCGCCGCGCCGCATGGCGGCGGCGCGTTTTCAGGCAAAGACCCGTCCAAGGTGGACCGCTCTGCTGCCTACGCCGGTCGCTATGTCGCCAAAAATATTGTCGCTGCCGGTTTGGCAGAAAAATGCCAGATTCAAATTTCTTATGCGATTGGTATCGCCAAACCAACCTCGGTCATGGTGACTACATTCGGCACGGGCAAGATCAGCGATGAAAAAATCGAAGAACTCGTTCGCGAGCATTTCGATCTGCGGCCAAAAGGGATCGTGCAGATGCTGAATCTGTTGCGTCCGATTTATCGCAAGTCAGCGGCTTATGGTCACTTTGGTCGTGACGAGCCGGAATTCAGCTGGGAGCGCACCGATAAGGTGGCTGCATTGAAGGCCGCAGCTGGTATTTGATTATTCGACTAGAATAGGTAGGTGCCAAGGAGCGTTGCGACGGGTTCTCATCCGCCAGGCTTGGCAATTTGTGCAACGGCGCTCACGTTACTTTTTTCGATTTAATGAAAGGAGGGCGTGATGAGCGCCGTACTAAAATCAGTTACTACCCACGATTACCACGTGGCCGACATCAGTCTGGCCGAGTGGGGCAATAAAGAAATCAGAATCGCCGAAACCGAAATGCCCGGTCTGATGGCGATTCGCGAGGAATTCGCCGCTGCCAAGCCGCTCAAGGGCGCGCGTATCACCGGCTCCTTGCACATGACCATCCAAACCGCTGTGCTGATCCAGACGCTCGAGGCGCTGGGTGCAGAGGTGCGTTGGGCTTCCTGCAATATCTACTCCACGCAAGACCACGCAGCTGCTGCGATTGCTGCGAACGGTACCGCCGTATTCGCGTTCAAGGGCGAGAACCTTGATGAGTACTGGGATTTTACTCACCGTATTTTCGAATGGCCGGATGGCGGCTACTCGAACATGATTCTCGATGACGGTGGCGACGCGACCTTGCTGCTGCACCTCGGCACTCGCGCTGAAAAAGACATCAGCGTGCTGGCAAATCCGGATTCAGAAGAGGCGGTGTGCCTGTTCAACTCCATCAAGAAAAAACTGGCGACCGATCCGACTTGGTACTCGACCCGTCTGGCGAAGATCAAAGGCGTGACGGAAGAGACCACCACCGGCGTGCATCGTCTGTATCAGATGTTCAACGAAGGCAAGCTTGCCTTCCCGGCCATTAACGTGAATGACTCGGTGACCAAGTCCAAGTTCGACAACTTGTATGGTTGCCGTGAATCGCTGGTTGATGCGATCAAGCGCGCAACTGACGTCATGATCGCCGGTAAAGTCGCCGTCGTAGCCGGCTATGGCGATGTGGGCAAAGGCTCGGCGCAAGCGCTGCGCGCGCTGTCAGCGCAGGTGTGGGTGACTGAGGTTGACCCGATCTGCGCGCTGCAAGCCGCGATGGAAGGTTATCGCGTCGTCACGATGGAATACGCTGCCGAGCATGCAGATATCTTCGTCACTGCGACGGGTAACTATCATGTGATCACGCATGAGCACATGAAGAAAATGAAAGATCAGGCGATTGTCTGCAACATCGGTCACTTCGACAACGAGATCGAAGTTGTTGCGCTCAAGCAGTACACCTGGGAAAGCATCAAGCCGCAAGTCGACCATGTGATCTTCCCCGATAGTAAGCGCATTATTCTGCTCGCAGAGGGCCGTCTGGTGAACTTGGGTTGCGGTACTGGCCATCCGTCTTACGTGATGAGCTCGTCATTCGCCAACCAGACCATCGCGCAGATCGAGCTGTTCACCAAGACCGAGAACTACCCGATCGGTGTCTACACCTTACCCAAGCACCTCGACGAAAAAGTCGCGCTGCTGCAGCTCAAGACGCTCAACGCGCAGCTCACCAAGTTGACCGAGGAGCAGGCGGCGTATATCGGCGTCAAGAAGGAAGGCCCTTACAAGCCTGATCATTACCGGTACTGATTGTAAATCGGCAGATGGGTAGCAACGATCATGCTACCCATCTGAGTCACCCAGCCGAGATTCGATGCGATTGCTACTGATCTGGCTCGTCAACACGCTCACGCTATTTGTGCTGCCGCGCTTGCTCGATACAGTGCAAGTCGACAGTTTCACCACAGCGCTGACAGCAGCATTGGTACTCGGTTTGGTGAATACGCTGATTCGCCCCATCATTCTGGTATTGACCTTACCCATTACCTTTGTCACGCTCGGGCTGTTCATCTTTGTTATCAACGGGCTGATGTTTTGGGCGGTGGCCGACATCGTTCCGGGTTTTCAGGTGACTAGTTTCGGCGCAGCGATTGTCGCTGCGTTTGTGTACAGCGTCGTGTCTTGGTTGTTATCTGCGTTTATCCCGAAATAAAACCATGCAACAAACTCTATTCAGTGTTGAATTTTTCCCGCCCAAAACTTCGGAGGGTGTCGACAAACTCAGGCAAGCGCGTCAGCAGCTTGCTGTGATGAAGCCCGCATATTTTTCTGTCACCTTCGGCGCTGCCGGCTCAACCCAGGCAGGTACGCGCGATACCGTGCTGGAGATTCAGCAAGAGGGCTATCCTGCTACGCCGCATCTGTCTTGCATTGGACGAACGCGCGATGATCTGCGCGCCATTATCAATGAGTACAAGGCGCACGGTATTCGTCACATCATTGCACTACGCGGCGATCTGCCCAGCGGTTTTGGCGGCACCTTTGGCGAGCTTCACTACGCCAGCGATTTGATCGCCTTTATTCGTGAAGAGACCGGTGATTGGTTTCACATAGAAGCAGCGGCTTACCCGGAAATGCACCCGCAGGCGAAGTCACCGCAGGATGATTTGCAGAATTTTGCGCGTAAAGTAAAAGCCGGTGCCAACGCCGCCATTACTCAATATTTTTACAACCCTGACGCGTACTTCCGTTTTGTGGACGACGCCGCGCGCATGGGTGCCGATATCCCGGTGTTCCCCGGCATTATGCCGATCACGAACTTCTCGCAGCTGGCCAGGTTCTCTGACATGTGTGGCGCTGAAGTGCCGCGTTGGATTCGGCTCAAACTGGCTTCGTTTGGTGACGACACCAAATCAATTCGCGCGTTTGGTTTGGATGTGGTGTCGCAGATGTGTGATCGCTTATTAGCAGGCGGCGCACCCGGCTTGCACTTTTACTCTTTGAACCAAGCTGCGCCAACATTGGCGATTTGGGAGCGATTGAGCCCGACCGCGCGTGCATAAGCTGTCCAGGCTGCGCTGTGAAACAAGCCATGCAGGCAGCGATGCCGCGTATTAAGGTAAGACCAGCACTACTAGAAATTACCCCGCTCTGTCATTCTCAAGATCGGCGCGGGGACGAGACGGATTCTTAGTCCGTCAAGACGACATCCAGCGGTATGTCGTGCGCCTCTGCTTCAAAGCTCACCTTGGCAAATGCATACGCAATGCCGATAGCACGTGGCCGGGGGTTTTGTGCCAGCGTTCTATCGAAGTAGCCACCACCGAATCCCAGCCGCAGGTTTTGCTCGGTATAACCGATACAGGGTGCCAGTACTGCGTCCGGCTGCACATACGTACCGCGAACGCTTGGCGCGACCGTGCCGCTGGCATCTTTGGCGACAGGGTCGCCCGGACGCCAAGCCACAAACACCAGTGGCTGCTGTCGCTCCAAGACGACTGGCATGGCCAGCGTGATGCCATGCGTTGGTAGTGCGTCATACAAGGCTGACAAATCAGGCTCACCCGGAATAGCCAGATACGCGCCTAATACCCGCACCTGATGGTCGAGCAGCCAAGACAGCAACTTGGCGACAATACGTGCATCAGCAGCAGCCTTCTCGGTTGGCGCCAGCGCACGCCGCGCAGCGATCAATTGCTGCCTGAGTTCGGCTTTGGAAGTGGGCTGGTTCATGAATGACAAATCAAGTGAATCGACGGAATCAATTTTTAGACGCATGATATTCTAAGATATTGTTTTACCAGATCGATAGTGCGATCTGCAAGGCGAGCCACCGTAGCCGGCCGCCTGAATAGAAAGATAGAAAGACACAAAGATCATCGCAGTGTAGTCATCGGGAACTCATGAAGCTTTACTCAAGATGGTGGTTGGGCGCGGTCCTTTGCGCGGCCATCAGCAGCATTGTAGCCGTGTCGTCGGTGTGCGCGGCCAACCGACACGCACCCGTTGTCGGCAACACGGCCGACGCCGATTTTCTTGCGCTGAGAGAGGCATCATTACGCGGTGACACAGGTGAGTCGGGCCGATTGGCAGGGCGGCTGAGTAGTTACTCGATTCAATCCTATGTTGAATACTACCGACTGTACCCGCGTCTACCCGCAACACCTGAAGGAGAAATCCGACAGTTTCTGGATCGTTACGATGGAACCGCGATCGCCGATCGTCTGCGAAACGACTGGTTGTTATTGCTCGGGCGCGCGCATGATTGGCGTGTGTTTGACGAACAGTATCCACGCTTTGTGCTGAATGATGACACACAGGTAAAGTGCTATGCGCTGCAATCCCGCCTCGCCAAGGGAGAGCCAATTGCCAAGGCTGCGCGTGATTTACTGCAGCAGCCAAAGTACTATGGTGATGGCTGTGTGGAGCTGATCGGAAAACTGGTTCAAGATAAAAAATTTACCGAGTCAGATGTCTGGCGCCAAGTGAGACTCGCTGTAGAAAGTGGTGTCAGCGGTACCGCGCGTCGAATCGCAAACTACACCGATGTCAATGACAAGCAGCTCGCGCAGGCGGTAGATAAACCTTTTGCGGTGCTGGAGCGTGGCGCAGTTGGTGGCCGCACCTCCCGCGAGTTATTTCTGATTGCGCTTGGCCGCGCAGCACGCGACAAGCTAGATAAAGCAGTCCATCAGCTCGAGAAAGCGCAATCTCGTCTAACTGCTGAAGAGAATGCGATTGCATGGTCACAGCTTGCGCTGCAGGCCTCGCTGGTGCTCGATAAAGATGCGCCGACTTATTGGCGGCGAAGTTTCGACGCGGCGCTATCTACCGAAGGCTATCAGTGGCGTGTGCGTACGGCATTACGGATAGGTGACTGGCAGCTGGTAGCGCGATCAATTGATGCGATGCCGGCGGATCTGCAAAAAGATCCCGCATGGCTGTACTGGCGTGGCCGCGCCCATGCCGCGCTCGGCCGTAGTGAAGAGGCGAAGCCGTATTTCCACCAGCTCGCAGGCCAGCATCATTTTTATGGATTGCTGTCGACCGAAGAGTTATCGCAACCCATACTCGCACCGACCAAGCCTGCACCATCCACAGCAGCCGAACTTGCAGAAGCGAGTGCCAACACCGGGTTAATTCACGCCTTGAAGTTTTATGAGTTGGAGCTGCGCTTCGAAGGTAATCGCGAGTGGAACTGGCAGCTGCGCAAGATGAGTGATCGGCAGCTACTTGCGGCTGGTGAGTTTGCGCGACGCAGTGAGGCGCTGGACCGTATGGTGGCAGCGGCCGATCGCGCCAAGCTTGAGCTTGATCTGGCGCAGCGCTATCCGACACCGCATGAAGACATCATGCACGCCGCAACCGCTGGCATCGGGCTAGATAAGGCATGGGTCTATGGTTTGATACGACAAGAATCCCGGTTTATAAAAAGCGCGCGTTCTGTGGTGGGCGCCTCGGGACTCATGCAGATCATGCCGCGTACCGCGACCTATGTCGCCAAAAAAATCGGTATGAGTGGTTTTTCATTATCGGGATTAAATGACACCCGCACCAACATCACCTTGGGTACACAATACCTGAACATGGTGCTGGCCAGTCTTAGTGGCTCACAAACGCTGGCGACTGCAGCGTATAACGCCGGGCCGAGCCGACCGCGTCAGTGGCGTGCCTTGCTCGACAAACCGGTCGAAGGCGCTATCTTCGCCGAGAGTATTCCTTTTTCCGAGACGCGTGGCTACGTCAAGGCCGTGCTTGCGAACGCAACATGGTATGCGCTGCACTTCGATAGCCATGCGCCATCGCTCAAAGCCCGGCTCGGTACGGTATCACCCCGTGACGCACATTTGATCGAACTTGGCGATTTACCTTAAGGCACACAATGCATCACGGCTCTGTACTTCTACTTGGCGGTAGCGGGTTTATTGGTACCCATATCGCGGCGCGGCTATCGGCTTCCGGTCGTCAAGTCATCGTGCCGACGCGTCGCTATCATCGCGCGCGTCATTTACAGGTACTGCCCACTGTGCAGGTAACTATCGCAGATATTTACGATCCTGCTACGCTCGATCGCTTTCTGCCTCGCGTCGACGCCGTGATCAATTTGGTCGGCGTCTTGCACTCCTGGCCAGCACGACCGTGGGGCCGAGCATTTGAACACGCGCACGTCGCTTTACCACGCTTGCTGGCACAAGTATGCGCGCGTCATGGCGTCAAGCGTGTATTGCATATGTCGGCGCTGGGCGCAGCCATCGACGGTCCTTCGATGTACTCGCGCTCAAAAGCAGCAGGCGAGCGTATCCTGCTCGATGCCAAAGACGTGCAAGTAACCTCGTTTCGTCCTTCCGTGGTGTTTGGTGCCGAGGACAGTTTTTTGAATCTGTTCGCCACGCTGCAAGCGCTAGCGCCCGTCATGCCATTGGGGGGTGCAGATACGCAGTTTCAGCCGGTGTATGTGGGCGATGTGGCACAAGCTTTTGTGGATGCGCTTGATCAGCCCGGTAGCATCGGTCAGGTGGTTGAGCTAACAGGCCCGCATGTTTACCGTTTGCGTGAATTAGTGCGACTGGCCGGCGAATACAGCGGCCATGCCCGCCCGGTGATTGGCTTGCCAGACTGGGTCGCGCGTCTGCAAGCGCTGATGCTTGAGCTCTTGCCGGGCCCCACATTGATGAGCCGCGATAATCTCGACTCAATGAAGCAACACAACATCGCTAGCGGCCAGTACCCCACGCCGCCCCACTGGCAGCCGACACCACTCGAAGCAGTCGCGCCAGATTACCTACGTCCGGTTACATGACCGGTCTCAAGACGTATGTGGTGGGTGGTGCGGTACGTGACGCACTGCTCGGCTTACCTGTCAAAGATCGTGACTATGTGGTGGTGGGCGCAACGCCCGAGCAGATGCAAGCACTCGGCTTCGTACCGGTCGGTAAAGACTTCCCGGTTTTTTTGCATCCGCAGACGCATGAAGAATATGCGCTTGCGCGCACCGAGCGAAAAACTGCACCTGGCTACACTGGCTTTGCATTTCATGCCGCTGCCGACGTCAGCCTTGAGCAAGACCTGCAGCGACGTGATCTCACCATCAACGCCATCGCACAAGCTGAAGATGGCACGCTAACTGACCCCTATAGTGGCCGTGCTGATATTGATGCGCGGGTGTTTCGCCATGTGTCGCCCGCATTTACCGAGGACCCGGTGCGCATATTGCGGGTTGCACGGTTCGCTGCGCGTTTTACTGAATTCTCCATCGCGACTGAGACCATGGGCTTGATGCGTCAGATGGTAAGTGCTGGCGAGGTTGACGCCTTGGTTGCAGAACGAGTATGGCAAGAGCTATCGCGCGGTTTGTCCGAGCCGGCACCATCACGTATGTTTGACGTGCTGCGCGAGTGCGGTGCGTTGGCGCGCGTTTTCCCTGAGCTTGATGCGCTGGTAGGGCTCTCACTGCAAGCCTCGCCGCTTCAACCTAAGCAAGAACTCAAGCAAGAACCAAAGCAAGAACCAAAGCAGCAGCAAGATTCAGCTGTGGAGGCATTGGTAACGCATCGTACCGAGCCGGTGGATTGTTTCGCCCACGCCTTACAAGCTGTAGATCATGCTGCGCGCCAGAATGCATCGCTGGCGATACGCTTCGCCGTGCTGCTGCCGGCGATTGGACACGCGCCGATCGCGAGTTCTGATTTGTCTGCTGATCTCGCTGCTGATGCACGCGCTGCTGTTTTAGTCGAGCGTTTGTGTAAACGCCTGAGGGTGCCGCATGAGGTGCGCGACTTAGCCGTCGTGGTAGTGCGCGAGCAGGCGGTGGTTGCGCGAGCCGAGGCCGCATCTGCTGCTGCCATGGTGAGGTTGTTTGAGCGTTGCGATGCCTTTCGCAAGCCGGCACGCTTTGCGGCCTTACTCGATGCATGCCAATGCGTGCACGCCACGCGCACCAACCAAAACTTCCCTCAGAAACCCTTATTGCAGTGCGCCCTTTCGGCTGCGCAGTCGGTCGACGCCGGAGCGATCGCAGCCGCAGTCACCGGCAGCGCGGGCGAGCACGCGACCGATAAGATCCCGGACGTAATCCATGCCGCACGAGTACAGGCGGTCGCGCACGCGGTACATGCCGGCGGGGCTGCGTCAGCCTGATTTGCGGGACGCTTGTACGATCTTGCGGCGCGCTGCCATACTTGCGTCTGTGCACCCGGCATCCCCTTGGAGAATCTGATGAACGCCCCACTCGCATCCTTGCACGCCTTGCAGCCAGACGCGATTACGCTGGATGACAAGTACACCCTGGAGCGGGGTCGCGTGTTCCTGACCGGCACCCAAGCGCTGATACGGCTACCCATGCTGCAGCGGCAGCGCGATCTCAAGGACGGCTTGAATACCGCCGGGTTTATTACGGGTTATCGTGGCTCGCCGCTCGGCAGCGTTGATCAAACCGCGGCCAAAGCACAAAAATATCTCGAGGCGCATCACGTCCGTTTCCAGCCCGGTGTGAATGAAGACCTGGCGGCCACGAGCATCTGGGGCACGCAGCAGGTCAATTTATTCCCCGGTGCGAAGTACGACGGGGTATTCTCCATGTGGTACGGCAAAGGGCCCGGTGTTGATCGCACCGGCGATGTGTTCAAGCACGCTAATGGCGCGGGCAGCGCGCAACATGGGGGCGTGCTCGTGTTGGCCGGTGACGATCACGCCGCCAAGTCATCCACTAATGCGCATCAGAGCGAGCACATTCTTAAAGCCTGCGGTATTCCAGTGCTGTATCCCTCCACGGTACAAGAGTATCTTGATTACGGTTTGCATGGCTGGGCCATGAGCCGCTATACCGGCCTGTGGGTAGCGATGAAATGCGTCACCGATATTGTTGAATCAGGTGCTACGGTTGATATCGACCCCGATCGCGTGCAAATTATTTTGCCGGATGATTTCGACATGCCGGCAGGTGGTTTGAATATTCGCTGGCCGGACGCTGTGCTTGATCAGGAAACGCGCCTGGTCAATTACAAGTGGTACGCCGCACTGGCGTATGCGCGCGCGAACCAGCTGAACCGAATCATTTGGGACAGCCCACGCCCGCGCTTCGGGATTCTCAGCGCTGGTAAAGCCTATCTCGATACACGTCAGGCGCTGGATGACCTGGGCATTGACGAGCACGTCGCGCGCGATATCGGTCTGCGTTTATACAAAGTGGGTATGAGCTGGCCGCTTGAAGCATCCGGTGTGCGCGCGTTTGCCACCGGCCTGGAAGAAATTCTGGTCATCGAAGAAAAACGCCAGCTACTCGAATACCAACTCAAAGAAGAGCTCTACAACTGGCGCGATGATGTTCGTCCGCGCGTGGTGGGCAAATTTGATGATTCCGGTGAATGGAGTAACTCTCGCCGCGCAGGTCATGGCGAGTGGCTATTGCCTGCTACCTATGAACTCAACCCCACCTTGGTAGCGCGTGCTATTACATCGCGTATTTCTACGTATTTTGCGGGTCATCCGGTTGAGCAGCGCGTGAGAGAGCGGCTCGCGTTCATCGAAGCAAAAGAAGCAACGCTAAAGGTCAGTAAATCGGATCCACAAAAAGATCGTATTCCTTATTTTTGCTCTGGCTGCCCGCACAACACCTCAACGCGTGTACCGGAGGGCAGTCGCGCGCTGGCCGGTATTGGTTGTCACTACATGGCGCTATGGATGGATCGCTCAACCGCCACCGCAACCCACATGGGCGCTGAAGGTGTGACGTGGATTGGCGAGGCGCCATTCACCGACGAGCCACACGTGTTCGCCAACATTGGTGACGGCACCTATTTTCATTCCGGTTTGCTGGCTATTCGCGCAGCAGTAGCCGCCAAGGTCTGCATGACCTATAAAATTTTGTTTAATGATGCTGTCGCCATGACGGGTGGACAGACGCATGATGGCCCGCTCGATCCGGCGATGATCTCACGTCAAATCGCTGCCGAGGGTGTTAAACCTATCGTGGTGGTGACTGACGAGCCGGATAAATACCCGGCGGATACCGAATGGGGCGCCGGAACCACCATACGCCATCGCAGTGAACTGGATGCGGTACAGCGTGAGCTACGTGAGATTCAATCAGTATCCGCCATCATCTACGACCAAACTTGTGCTTCCGAGAAGCGCCGTCGCCGCAAGCGTGGCACCTACCCCGATCCTGCCAAGCGCACTGTCATCAACGAGGCAGTATGCGAAGGCTGTGGTGATTGCAGTGCGCAATCAAACTGTTTATCTGTCGAGCCACTTGAGACCGAGTTGGGTCGTAAACGGCAGATTAATCAATCTACCTGCAACAAAGATTTCTCTTGCGTGCAGGGCTTCTGCCCGAGCTTTGTCACCGTCGAAGGTGGTCAGCTCAAAAAGCCCAAGAAAGCATCAAGCAAAGATGCGGGCCAAGCAGGTGCGTTAGAACGCGCCGCTTCATTACCTACGCCCGAGCTTCTGTCGCTCGCCCAACCCTTTGGTGTACTGGTCACCGGTATTGGTGGCACTGGTGTGGTGACTGTCGGGCAGATTCTTGCCATGGCCGCGCATGTAGCAGGCAAGGCGTGTACCGTGCTTGACATGAGTGGCTTGGCACAAAAAGGCGGGCCGGTGATGTCGCATGTACGATTGGCTGATTCGGATGCGCATATTTTTTCCACGCGCGTTGGTACCGGCGCGGCGGATCTCCTGATCGGGTGTGATGTCTTGGTCGCGGCGAGCAAAGATGCGGTATCGCGCATGCGCGAGGGGCGTACGCATGCAGTCGTGAACGCAACCCTGGCACCCACCGCCGCCTTCGTCAAAAACCCGGATTGGGTTTACCCGGACGCGGCGTCAGTTGAAGCGATTCGCACCGCGTGCGGCGATGATCATGTCGACGCTATCCAAGCGGGAAGAATTGCCACTGCCTTGATGGGTGACTCTATCGCTACCAACATGTTCATGTTGGGCTACGCATGGCAGCGTGGCTGGGTGCCGTTACCCGAATCAGCACTGATGCAAGCCATTAAGCTGAATGGTGTATCGGTTGACTTTAACCAGCAGTCATTCGCTTGGGGTCGACTCGCAGCGTATGATCTTGAGGGCCTCGAGCAAACCCTGAACGCACAGTCGCCTGCACAAGTGATCGCGTTCAAGCGTAAGCAGTCGCTGGATGAGCTAGTTACCCACCGCACAGAGTTTCTCAGCGAGTATCAAAGCGCTCGCTACGCACAGCAATACCGTTTATTTGTTGAGAAAGTTCGCGGGGAAGAGCGGCAAGTAGTCGGTGATAGCGGTAGCCTGCCACTGACCGAAGCAGTGGCGCGTTATCTGTTCAAGTTAATGGCCTACAAAGATGAGTATGAAGTAGCACGGTTGCACAGTAATCCGGCGTTCAAGGCGCGCATTGCCAATATGTTCGAAGGCGACTATCAGGTGAAATATCATCTGGCACCACCGCTTCTCTCCAAGCGCGATGACAAAGGCCATCTGATCAAGCAGCCTTATGGAAGCTGGGTAGGCATGGTGTTCCCAGTGCTCGCCAAGCTGAAATTTTTGCGCGGCACCGCCTTGGATCCGTTTGGACACACTGAAGAACGCAAGACAGAACGCGCGCTCATAGAGCAGTACCGTGCCACTATCACCTCATTGTGTGCGTCGCTGAATGTTAATAATCACCCGCTCGTAACAGAAGTCGCACGCATACCAGAAGAGATTCGCGGTTACGGGCATGTCAAAGAACGGCATTTGCGTAATGCCAAAGAAAAAGAAGCGCAACTGTTGTCGCAACTAAAAACCGTTTCGGGCCAAGCAGATCGGCATGCAGCTTGATTCTTCTGCTCCTCGAAAGCCTGCCATTCTCCAGCGTGAGCTAGTGAGTAGGTCTGTAGCAGTCGTTTGCCGCCATATATTCGTCAATGAGGCGCCTCAATCGCTCTGCTTGCATTTGGGTATGACAGTCAAAAGAAAAGGTATCGGGAAAGTCAGACCAAGAAACGATTAACTCTTGACTCTCGAAGCTGATGTGACCCACACCGGAATCTAGACGCTGCTGCCAATCCAAAAAAACAGCACCGATGTGAGCACAAAAATTCTTTAGAAATTTCACATATCTGCCCTTTGGCCAAAACTCATGTAGCTCAAGCGCATATTTTTCGCTAGAGCTGAATGGCCTGATTCGAATTTCCATTGTGCGGAATCACCTTGTAATATAAACAGGGTCAACATCACCCTGCGAGCTTCTAATGCAGAGGCGCAGAGTGACCTAGTGGCCGCCATTCAGAATGGCTAGGGAAAGCGTCAGCTTACCGTCTGAGCCTTTCGCGATTGTGAGTTGAAAGTACGGCGTCTTGATAGGTGTTTTCGAATGAAAAAGTTCTGATTTGCGTGAGGGATGATGCTTGGTAAATGGTAGGTGACTATGCCGATGTCACTTAAAATATTCTTAGCCTGCTAAGCGTCCGAAGGTAAGCGCCGGGCTAACCCGCTTTGACCGTAGTACAAGGTGAGGAGGTGAATGCTCTTACCAAGGCCGTGATGGCCGAGCAAAACGTATTAGGTCACCTGTGTTCCAATCAAAATCAAAAAGATAATCCGTATGGCCATCGTTGCCTTCGCACCCCCATGTGATACCCCCAAATCGAGCAGGGCTTGGTGGAAGGTTCAAATAAACTTTGTCCGGCTGGGAGCGAGAGTCCACTTTTGGAACTTCGATAACTAATCGCCTTGATTCATCTCTGTTTAGTACAACTATACGATTGCCTCGTGGGTCATTATGCTCATAATGAACTAGACCAGTATCGTCTGCTAGAAGACGAACAAAAAAAGGAATCTGATGTAATTTACCTTGATAGATCCATCGCTGAGCTACTACTCGAACAGCATTTGTTCGCTCTTTAAACAGATCGATATTTCTGCCTGATAAAGATGCTGGAGTTACGTGTCCAGTATCCCAAATATCTTCGAAGTTTTTTATTTTCTCCACTTATATCCTTAACTAATAATTTTGGAGTGAGCTAGAATTATCAAGAATGTCATTCAACTTAAGCAATTTATTGCACCCGAAAAAATTTTCTTGATTCAAAAAATTCTTTAAAAAATAAAATAGATAAACTCATTTATCAGGCGGCCAAACAACTTGCCACCCCTTTTTGTCAGCTTCAGCCTGAATCGCTTTAACACAAATTTTAAGATCAGATTTATTTAATTTTTTTTGATTGATACCATTTTCCCAAAATAACTCCTTTGAATAATCCACATAGAACTTATCTTTATAATCTTTCCTATTTAATATTCCTTTTTCGTCAACGAAGAAATTCGATCCCCATTCACCAGGGAGCGAGACAGATTTT
>Ga0194133_10001230_pt1 | contig 46356 bp, 49 predicted proteins | sample TA2KigOf40mmetaG_FD_155448 | JGI IMG/M metagenome (GOLD analysis project Ga0194133, IMG submission 155448) | Freshwater microbial communities from Lake Tanganyika, Tanzania - TA2015055 Kigoma Offshore 40m | ecosystem: Environmental > Aquatic > Freshwater > Lake | place: Tanzania: Lake...
AGATCGAGCAGACCCAGTTGCATATCGAGGTCCACTTCTTCATCGAGTTTTGGAACAACTTCTTAGCGATGCTTATTGGGGAGATTTAGATTATCTACTATTGGATTTACCGCCAGGAACTGGTGATGTTGCAATTTCACTAGGACAACTAATTCCAAATTCAGAAATTATCGTAGTTACCACACCACAAATCGCAGCTGCAGAAGTTGCTGAAAGAGCGGGCCGAATCGCTCACCAACTCAAACAGCGAATCATCGGAGTCATCGAGAACATGTCCGCATATACACCAAGAAATTCCAATGTCTCAGTCGCTCTTTTTGGCGAGGGCGGTGGTGAAGAAACCGCTAAGAGACTCTCAATCTTGGTTGGCGCCGATGTTCCGCTACTTGGCTCTGTTCCATTTGATCCAGATCTAAGAATCGGTGGAGATTTGGGCGCGCCAATCGTCACAACTCTTCCGAATTCGGAATCTGCTTTGGCTATTGCCCGAGTTGTCGACCAACTTGTAGCCGGAAAACGCTCGCTACTTGGCGTTAAATTAGGACTTAGTACCTGAGTTATTTTTCAAATCTTTAATCTCTTCTACTAACTCCTTTCGCATAGCAGCTAATTCACGCACTAAATACTCAGTGACCGCAAGATTTCGTTCATCCCGACTTCGATCTTCTTGAAACGTCACTCGGTCGCGATCTGCTTGACGATTCTGGGCCAACAGAATTAGGGGTGCTGCGTAAGATGCTTGTAGTGAAAGAAGTAAGGTAAGAAAAATAAATGGATACTCATCAAATCGTAGATTCATCGGACCTAAGGTATTCCAAACCACCCAGAAGAATACGAAAAATGTCATGTACACGAGAAAGCGCGCTGTTCCAATAAAGCGAGCAAAGGCTTCCGAAATACGACCAAAAGTCTCTGGATCATAATTTGGTCTAATTGAACGACGTGATTCTCTCGGCGTAGAGAGTCTGGATTTTTCAGTCATTTTCGCACCTCACTTCGATTCTCTGATTCCGTTGCATTTCGCCAATTTTCAGGGAGCAAATGGTCTAGAACATCATCGACCGTAACCGCACCAATCAGTCGATCGCTCTCATCTACGACTGGCAGAGCAATTAGATTGTAATTTGCCAATTGCTTGACAACATCGTTGAGACCAGTTTCTGGGGTCAGCGAAGCAGTTGCCGGCTCAAGTATTAGACCGAGTCGGAGCGCTGGTTGCTCTCGCAATAAACGTTGGAGGTGGACTATTCCTAGCAATCTGCCAGTCGGAGTCTCTAGTGGAGAACGACAGACAAAAACTTGTGCCGCTATCGCTGGAGCTAATTCTTTTCGACGTACCAACGCAAGTGCGTCGGCGACAGTCGAATCCGTATCGAGGATAACTGGATCAGTAGTCATCATGCCGCCAGCTGAGTAATCTTCATAGGTCATCAACCTTCTGACATCCTCCGCATCAGTTTCTTCCATAAGGTTAAGAAGCTCTTCGGCAGTTTCACTTCCAACCTCTTTCAAAACATCCGCCGCATCATCCGGAGCCATCTCCGCAAGAACATCAGCAATTCTCTCTTCCTCAAGATTTGTCACAAGCTCAACGCGATCTGCATCATCCATCTCTTCAAGTACATGAGCTAACTTGTCATCATCTAAACTTTCCGCGAATTCAGCTCGTTCGTCTATTTCCAGTTCACTTAATGCAGCGGCTACATCTTGGGCAGACATATCACTAATCTCTTCTGGAGAATTTGCAAGATTTGGAACTAGTCTCGATTCATACTCAATATCGGACCAATCGATTGTGCTCATCCAACTTCTGCGCAGGCCACGCTTTTTTTCTTTACGTGTGCCGAAGTCAATCGCCAGTCCCCGATCTTAGTTAACTCTATTCCTAGATCTTCAACGATGACCGGTTCACCGGTCTCACGCAGCAGAACTTCACGATCCAAAAACTCTTCAAGTAGCGCTATCTCGCCATGTTTGGGTTGGAAGCGTCGAATGTTTAAAGAGCCGGTCATAAATAGACCACCGTCATCAATTGACGTTACTCGAGTGGCTTGGATAAAAATTCTTCGACGTTGTGGGACCTGAACAACAAACCCGATAATTCTTGGGTTTGCGCTCTTGCTAAGTTCAGTAGCTACGGCGTCACGAACCTTACCTACTCGATCACCATTGGGATCGAATACAGGAGTACCCGCAAGCTTGGCAAGAAAAATTCTTGTTAATTGCTCGTTGCGCATCAGGAACCTCCATGAGAGAAGGCTATCCGATAGTACGTTTACGCCGTGCGCGAGAGAGACCATACGAAATTTCCCCTTGGTCGAGATTTGGGTCTCTTATCGTTAGTAGTAATCGGTATTGGAACCTCAGGCCCGGTCATTGCTCTTAGTACTATGCCAATTCTCGCCTTGATTTTCTGGCGAAACCTAGGTGGATTCTTATTGGTATCACCATGGGCAAATTGGAAACAACTTTTCGGAAAACCCAGAATGTGGCGAAGTGTATTAACTGCCAGCGTCGCAGGTCTAGCACTCGCGCTCCATTTCTTTGGATTTTTTCTGGCAATGAGATTGACTTCAGTTGCAGCGGGTACCGCACTAGCAGCGCTTCAACCAATCTTTGCCGCCTATTTTGTTCGAATTCTTGGCGGTCGAATTACACGGCGCGTATGGGTTGGAATGATTGTCGCATTCCTGGGAGTGCTAGTAATTACAGGCGTTGATTTTCAAATATCTACCAAAGCCTTTCTCGGTGATCTGGCCGCAATTGGTTGTGCTGCTTTGGCTGCCATCTACACAATTATCGGCGCTCGTGTTCGAGAGACGATGTCAACTGCGACCTATACCTCAATTGTGTACTTAACCTGCGTAATCTCTTCTTTCTCAATATCTGTGATAGCAGGTGTACAACTCTGGGGATTTCCCAAAATAGAATGGCTCTACTTAATTGCACTTATTGTTGGTGCCCAGATTCTGGGGCACACCATTTTGAACTTCACTTTGAGGAGTGTTTCGCCGGTAATTGCTTCTACAGTTGTATTTTTTGAAGTTCCGGTCAGCGCACTTCTTGCATTCTGGTGGATTGGCCAGCTTCCACCGCTTGGTACGATTCCAGGATTAGTTCTGATTTTGGTCGGATGTGCCATATTCGCTTTACGGCAGAACGAAAAGAGTTGAAAAGCGATAACCTTTGAGTGTGAAAATTGATCTCCATACACACTCAAATGCGAGCGATGGCACCGATTCACCATCAGAACTAATTACCAATGCCATCGATGCGGGGATTAATGTCTTAGCGCTAACAGATCACGACACGGTTGCCGGTTGGGGAGAGGCAGAAGCGGCGTTAATCAGCCACCCAGAGGGCGCTAAATTAAAATTAGTACTCGGTTCGGAAATTTCTTGTCAAGATCGGGACGGGACAAGTGTCCATATTTTAGGACTTTTGTTTGATCCAAATTTTGAACCGCTCCGACAAGAGATGGAAAAAACGAGAGAAAATCGATTAACTCGTATGGAAAGAATCGTGGCTCGTCTAAATGAAGCTGGTATTGAAATAACAATGGCAGAGGTCTATGCGCAAAAACGAGATGATGCCACTTTAGGTAGACCTCATCTCGCAGATGCGTTGGTAGCAAGAGGACATATTTCTAACCGAGATGAAGCTTTTACCACTTATCTACACAACGGTTCAAAGTTCTATATAAATCATTACTCTCCCTCGCCGATGGAAGCGATTCGCTTAATAAAGGCGGCGGGTGGCGTTAGCATTATTGCTCATCCGCTCGCCTCTCGAAGTGGGAGAAAAGTAGAACCTGGAATATTCGCGGAATTGATTGCAGCCGGGCTTGATGGGATTGAAGTTCACCATCGCGATAATGCAGAAGAAGAAAAGAGCCAACTCATAGAAATTGCTCGTGAACATAATCTCGTTGTCACGGGCTCGAGCGATTACCACGGAACCGGAAAGATGAATCGATTGGCGGAATTCACTACCTCGCTGGAAGAATGGGAGCGTCTAGAGGTTAGAGCACGCGAGCGAAGGGTGGTATCTAAATGAATGAGTTAACAGCGCTCACTTTTGGACTTCAGGCATTTGTAACGCTTCTGGTGATCCTCGACCCTCCCGGTGCAGTTCCACTTTTCCTAAGCTTGATGGGATCACGTCCGCGCAAGGCTCAAGTTACGATGGCTTGGCTAGCTGCCGCCACTTCGCTTTCGATAATAAGTATCTTCGCCATTTTCGGACAGTTCATTGTGGATTTCTTAGATATCTCAATTGAAGCGCTTCAGGGCGCCGGTGGCCTCTTATTGCTATTGATCTCACTTGAACTTTTGAAAGGGATTGAGCAAGAAAAGAACGCAAAAACTCAGAACGTTGCATTAGTTCCGCTCGGTACCCCTTTATTGGCCGGGCCAGGAGCAATTGTCACAATAATGCTTTTCTCCTCACGAGTTGATAGTCCAGATTTGACCTTGGCGCTTGCGTTAGCAGTATTAGGCGCACATTTAGTAATTGGATTAACTTTGATGTCCTCAACTCGAATCATTGGTCTGCTAAAAGAGACAGGCGTCGCACTTCTTGCAAAAATCGCAGGTCTATTGACTGCAGCAATTGCATTCGAAATGTTGATGACTGGAATTAGAGGTCTAATTTGATTCACGACGGATACTTTCATCCAGGTGGAATCGTCTGGAAAGTTCATTCAGACTCATCCATGGTAGTTGGTGGAATTCGCGCGCTGTTAGAACAAGCCCTACATCCTGAAGCGATGGCAGGGGTCGCAGCACATTCAAATTTTCGCGAAGATGCCTGGGGAAGGCTGCAACGAACTGGAGATTACGTAGGCACGCTTACATTTGGAACTCGTCAGGAGGCAGATCAACTCTCAAGTCGAGTGCGTATGATCCACGAGAAACTTAAGCTTGATGATCCAAAATTGTTGCTCTGGGTTCATATGGCGATGGTTGATGCTTTTCTAGATACCGCACTTCGTTCAGGAATGAATCTAACGGTCGACAATCAAAACGAATATATTGCTGAGATGGTGAAATTTGCTACTTTAGTCGGAATACCAGAATCAATGACTCCTCATGATATCGATAGCACCAAGCGCTATTTTGATTCCATACTCCCTGAACTTTCCGCAAGTGATGACGCCAAACGCGCAGCACTTTTCATTGCGTTGCCGCCGCTGCCTCCATTGCTGCGATTTGGCACTCCGATTGCTCCGATATGGGGAGGAATAACATCATTATCGGCCGCGTCGCTACCGAAGTGGGCGAAACGTCTATATGGATGGCCAATACTTCCCGGAGAAGAATTTGCAACTGATTTGGCGCTGAAAACTGCGCGAATAACTCTTGGTGCATTACCTAAATCTTTTCGGGAGAGCCCACAACTTAAAGCTGCTCGCGCTCGCATGAACCAAGCTTCATGAAAGTACTTTTAGTAGCAAATCTCGCTGGTGGCGTAGGAAAAACTTCATTGGCTCACGCGATTGCAACTGCGGCAAGTGAATATGGAAAGAAAACACTAGCGGTAGATGCCGATCCTGATGCGTCGCTTACCTTCCTTACAGGTATGGAGAATCCCCGACTGACTCTTGTGGAAGTTGCAAATGAGCCCGGAAAAAATGAAGCCGCTATCGTTAAAACAATTGATAGATTCTCACTAATTCCTAGCGCAAGTCGCGTCATTGAGTTAGAAGGGATTAGTGATAATTTTAAAGAAGCTATCTCAGGCTATGAATTGGTAGTTATTGATTCTCCGAGTGGACCAAACCGAATACTTCCCCAAGTTCTTAATCTTGCTGATCGAGTACTTGCTCCGGTAGATGGGTCAATGTTATCAATCAGGGGAGCCTTACATATTCGGCGGTTCCTAGGACCTGAGAATAAGTTAGGGATTAACCTGATCACGAATAAGAAAGTTAACGATTTAGGCCTTAGTCAAATAAGAAGCGATTTAGAATTCGTTGAAACAGAGATTAGGTTTGATGAAAAGGTACACCTCGCACAATTTGCAAACCGCTCAGTCTTGACCGCTTACCCGGATAGTGAATTCGCCTCAGATGTAAGGGAACTTACTTATTCTTTACTTGAAGATTTTTCTATGATTTAAAGACCAGCAAATCCAACTCTACGCTCGGCGCTTTCGCCAATCTCTATAGAACTTATCTTTGCCGCTGGAATTATGAATTGGCGACCACGGATATCGGTGAGAACTAGTGGTTCTCCCTGGCCAATGGCTGTCTTCACTGTCGTCAATACCTCATCGCGGTCCGCTGCAAGTTCAACAGTAATCTCGCGTACTTGATCACTAACGGAGATGCGAACCTCACTCTTTGCCGCATCTGACTTACTACTCTTTTTTGTGGTCATGCCGATACCTTACTTCAAGTCACTTATTGAGTGGAAAACCCGAGATACCTCGCCACATCAAGCTTGTAACAAGTGCGCTGGCTTGGGAGCGATCAATCTTTCCCCCTTTTTCAAGCCAATGGCGCGCTGAAATCTGGGCGCATCCGATTAGTCCAATCGCAAGGATCATTGCTTCATCTTTCGGCAACCCGGTATCCACTGAGATAACAGCGCTTACCGCAACGGCACAGTCGTAAGTCATCCGTTCTAAGCGTTCTCTAACCTGTGGTTCAACGCTCATATCGCTCTCAAACAGTAAGCGGAAGGCTTCGCCTTCACCTTCCATGAAACCAAAATATGCATCAATCGTTGCCTTTACTCTATTTTTATTTTCGCGAGTTGAAGCGATGGCTTTCTGAATGCTGAATACCAGAGAATCGATATGGAGATCTAGAACAGCAAGGTATAAATCTAACTTGGAGGGAAAATGTTGATACAGAACCGGCTTGCTTACATTAGCTCGCTCTGCAATCTCATCCATAGATGCGGCGTGATAGCCAGAAGTCGTAAAGCTCTCTAACGCGGCGCTGAGAAGTTGTGCGCGACGCTCATCCCGCGGAAGCCTTGAGCGACTCTCGTTTTTAACATCGGTGGTGCTCATCACCCCCATACTAGGGGCTGGCCCGTCAATAGACTAGTTGCTAAAGGTACGCTTAACCTCAAATGATTGATAAAAAACGGCGCATGCTCTTGGTGCACGCACATCCAGACGATGAAACAATTAATAACGGCGTCACTATGGCTTATTACGCCGCAAACGGAGTACAAGTAACTCTGATTACCTGTACTCGTGGCGAAGAAGGTGAAATTCTTGTGCCTGAACTCGCTCACTTGGCGAGCGATAAAGAGGACAAATTAGGCGAATATAGAATTGGCGAACTCGCAGCTGCTATGCGCGAATTAGGGATAACAGATCATAGATTTTTGGGAGATGAAGAATCGAAGTGGCGCGATAGCGGCATGATGGGAACTCCCCAAAACACCCGCCCCGATGTTTTCTGGAACGCAGATCTAGATGTAGTTGCGAAGCAACTTCTAAATGTGATTCTGGAAATCAAGCCACACGTCATGATCACCTATGATGAAAATGGCGGATATGGCCACCCAGATCACATCAAGGCGCACCAGACCGCAATGCGCGCCGCTGAATTGGCGCGCGCCTCAGGTTGGGAGATACCGAAAATATATTGGAACACAATTCCCATATCTGTAATCGAGGAAGGTATCGCTGCACTAGCAGGAACTGGCTCCGATTTCTTTGGAGTAGAGAAAGCCGAAGATTTTCCATTTGCCGCCCCCGATGAATTAGTCTCAACGGTAATCACAGCTGAAGATTATGTTTCAAAGAAGATGGCGGCGATGAAAGCCCACCCCACTCAGATAGCACTCTCTGGACCGTTCTTTGCGCTCTCTAACAATGTAGGTTTCAAAGTCTGGGGAAGAGAGTTTTACCGCCTAGTTCATGGCACGGCGGCTGCTCCATTTGATAAGAATCGAAGAGAAACTGACCTTTTTGCTGGAATAGCGAGCGATGTTTCGTAATCTAATCAGCTTGCTCTTTGGTATCGCGATAGGAATTTCCGGCGTTTTTCTCCACAATGCTTATCGACCATTTGGATTAATAATTTCTAGTTTTGCACTCATACTCGCGACTTATCTACTTCGACAGATGTATCGAACCCGCTCAAGTTTCCTTTTCTTTGCATTCGGATGGCTATTCGTAGTTGTAAGGGGCGCAAGTACAGGTAATGGTGGCGAGCTATTGGTTGAAGGAAATGGCTATGGAACATTTCTACTTCTCGGTGGAATTGTCTGGTTGTTGATTGCTTCTGCTCGCACTTCAAAGATCGATTAACCAGCTCCACTCTTGACCATCTGCAGTGTCCTGAATAAGAATTCCAAATTCTGTTAACTGGTCTCTTAAAGAATCGCTCAATTCAAAATCTTTGGCGGCTCGAGCCGCGATGCGCGCTTCAAGTAATTTCGTTGCGGCATCTGGAAGAGCTCGCATTGGCCGCTCAGATAGGAGATCTAATCCCAGGAGAACTTCAAGTTTTTCGAAAATCGCCCGTTTCTCGCCAGCGCTCATTTCTAATCGCTCCAAAGTCCTCAGTTTTAACATTGCTTTAGGGGTATCAAGATCATTGAGGAAATCTTCAACTATCGAATCAATGAATTCTGATACTTGTGCAGTCACCTTCGGGCCACTTGATAAAGTGGCTGAATAAGTTTTTCTAATTCGAGCGAGAAAATTATGAGCGGCCTTTAGAGAATCCCAAGAGAGATCCATCTGGCTTCGGTAGCGATTCTCCATAAAGCAAAACCTCAGGGCTAATGGATCGATTCCGCGCTCAATCAAATCTTCAATCAATACTACATTCCCCGAACTTTTTGACATTTTTCTTCCTTCGAAAAGAAGATGTTCACCATGGATCCAGAGCGTTACCGCTTCGCCGCCGACCATGGGATTTGATTGTGCTCTTTCATTCTCATGGTGTGGAAACCTCAAATCTATTCCACCAATATGTAAATCAACATGATTATTTAAGTACTTCAAGGACATCGCAGAACATTCGATATGCCAACCCGGAAAACCAGCGCCCCATGGTGTCTGCCAGATCATCTCTTTTCTATTTCCGGCAGCTTTCCAAAGCGCCCAATCTGCGTGAAAACGTTTCGCACCCGCTTCTTCATATTCATATCTATGTCCGGGCTTTAACGCCTTGAGTTTATTACCACTCAAAGCACCGTAATCGATGGCCGTCTCTGCGTTAAAGTAAATTGAACCGTCACTTCCTTGGTAAGCCATCTTCATTTCTAATAGCTTTGAAATAAAATCAATCATTAATTCGATACATTCGCTAGCTCGTGGGTAAAGCCGCGCTCTCGTTATCGCGAGCGTGGCACAATCTTTATGGAATTTCGCCTCATAATCGCGGGCGATTTCGAATGGATCACGCTTTTCACTTTTGGATTGAGCAATCATTTTGTCTTCTTCGAAATCCTCGCTCATATGTCCCACATCTGTGATGTTTTGGACCAGATCAACTTTAAATCCGTTGAAATTTAAAGTCCGAGTTACAAGATCTGAAAGAAGAAAAGTTCTAAGGTTGCCAACATGAGCATCGCGATAAACCGTTGGGCCACAGCAGTAAATCCGAACCTGCTTGCCATCACTAGCCTGAACCGGCTGGATCTGGCGAGTCAGAGTGTCGTAGAGGTGAAGCTCCCTGCCCCCGGCGCGCTCCATATGCATAGATTATGTACGATAGCTGCACCTGTCCTTGTTAGGAGTCGTACGTGACCTATTTAATTGCGCTTCCATGTATCGATGTCAAAGACAAGTCCTGTATTGAGGAATGTCCAGTTGATTGCATATATGAGGGCGAGCGGATGCTCTATATCCAGCCTGACGAATGTGTCGACTGCGGCGCCTGCGAACCGGTCTGTCCGGTTGAGGCGATTTATTATGAGGATGATGTCCCATCCCAATGGTCCGAGTACAAAGAAGTTAATTCCGAATTCTTTAATGAATTAGGTTCTCCTGGGGGCGCAAGCAAAGTGGGCCCAACCGGTAAGGATCATCCAAAACTGCTTCAGATAGAGAAGAAGCCGGAGTAGGACGCGGCCCAAACTGTCTAACTCATTTAAGCTTCCAGATTTCCCTTGGGACACCCTCGCGCCTCTCGGCGCCCGAGCGCGTGAACATAAATCCGGCGCAATAGATCTATCTCAAGGAACGCCTGTAGATGCAACACCAGATTTCATTCAAATAGAACTACAAAGGAATTCAAATTCGCCGGGATATCCAGTAACTGCGGGAACTGCAGAACTTAGAAGCGCTATGGAAAATTATGTGCGAAATCGCTTAGGCGCATCTGGAGAATTCGATGTATTGCCCACAGTCGGATCAAAAGAGATGGTGGCGCTCTTGCCTACACTTCTTGAAGCAAAACGAATATTAATTCCAAAGGTTGCTTATCCGACCTACCTTGTTAGCGCGATCTTTGGCAGAGCTGAGGTCATAGAAGTTGATTTAGATCCAGGTAATTGGCCTAAAGATGTAGATCTAGTCTGGATAAATAATCCCTCAAACCCAACTGGAAGAGTCCACACCCAAGCGGAACTTAATGCGGTCATCAAATGGTCTAGAACGCACAAAGTCGTAATTGCTAGTGACGAGTGCTACTTACCGTTTCCCGATAGCGATGAATCTGAGTCAATTCTTAAGAGAGCTGCCGGAGAAAACGTTGGATTTCTTGCTTTACATTCACTCTCGAAGAGATCTAATTTGGCTGGTTATCGCGCTGCCTTCGTAGCCGGCGACACCCAATTAGTAAAACGACTTCTTGAAATTCGTAAGCACCTTGGAATGATGATGCCATTACCCGTCCAACGAGCCATGACTGTGGCGCTTCAAGATGAATCACATGTCGAGAGACAGGCCGATATCTATCGAAATCGCCGTCGAATTCTCGTTCCCGCACTCATCTCTCTGGGCTTTCGAGTCGAGTATTCACAGGCCGGTTTGTACATATGGTGCACTCGCAATCAATCTGATTGGGAGACAGTCGCTTGGTTTGCCAATCGTGGAATTCTGGTAACTCCGGGAAGTTTCTATGGAAGCGCCGGATCAGAGTTTGTCCGAATTGCATTAACTGCAACTGATAGCCAAATTGCCGAGGTCGCTCAGAGGATTAGCGCTTGAAAGGAGCGATTGAAAAAGCGATTCTTTTAGTTGGTGGAAAAGGTACTCGGTTAGCGCCGTTTACTAATTCAACCCCGAAGCCCATGATAAGAATTGCAGGAGCCCCGGTAACCGAGCACCAGATTCTAAAAGCGCGAGCGGCCGGAGTAAAAGAGATTGTTCTTGCAACCTCCTATCTTGCTGAAGTTTTTCAACCCTATTTTGGTAATGGCGAAAAGTTCGGAGTTTCCATCAAATATGCGGTAGAGCAAGAACCACTTGGAACCGGCGGAGCTATTGCGAATGCTGCTAAGGCACTTTCACTTAAACCAAATGAATCTCTATTTATTTTCAATGGTGATGTACTCAGTGAGCATAATCTGGCGGCCCAGAGCCAATTTCACCAAGAGCTGGGCGCCGATGCAACGCTACATCTAATTGAGGTGGTAGATGCCAGTTCTTATGGTTGCGTTCCAATTGACCGGGATGGCCGAGTTTTGGATTTCTTGGAAAAGATGCCGCAACCAAAAGCTAAGACCATTAATGCTGGCTGTTACATCTTCAAATCTGAAATTATTGAAAAACTTCCGCATGGCGAGGTCATCAGTATCGAACGAGACGCATTTCCAAAATGGCTATCTGATGATTGCAAAATCTACGGTTATCTAGATTCTAGTTATTGGATAGATATGGGCACCCCCGAGACCATGGTGCGGGCTTCACGAGATCTCGTACGCCGCAACCACGGCGCAGCATTAATCTTGCCATCAGCCACCATCCATCCAAGTGCAGTAATCGACGGGGGTAGTTTTATAGAGGCTGATTCATTAATTAATAGCGATGTGAGGATTTCTGGCTCAATAATCGCGGCCGGTGCGATTATTGAAAGTGGTGCAATCATCGAAAACAGCTACATTGCTTCGCAATCAAGGGTGAAAAAGGGTTCAAATCTCCGTGAGATCATTCAGGGTTTTTAGCCCTTTTATCCCTCTCCTAACTTGACTTAGGGGGAATAACACGAGTGTAATTCTCGCTATCGAGCCGACCGTGGGGTCGGCCCCTCTAGTGGGAGTCCATAACATGTCTGAAGCTCGACGTAATGAGCAGAACTACGAATCAGGTCCAAGTATCCAATTAGGCAATGGAGAGGTCGTCGAACTCTCCTGGCAGGAGCGAGCGCTCTGTGCCCAGACTGATCCAGAGGCTTTCTTTCCTGAGAAGGGCGGCTCTACTCGTGAAGCAAAGAGAGTCTGCCTGGCATGTGAAGTACGCCAAGAATGTCTTGAATATGCGCTGGCACACGATGAAAGATTCGGAATCTGGGGCGGACTCTCAGAACGCGAACGTCGTCGCCTAAAGCGTCGACCTGCGTAATCTCATCTTTTCAATTCATCGAGGCGAGGCGGTTCAATGCCGACTTCTAATTCTGGAATAACATCAAATGCCCTTCGCTCGCGCCACCATGTAAACGCCATTCTTGTTGTCCATAATGGCGCCGAATGGCTTCCAGAAGTTGTCGTAGCACTCACTTCACAAAAGCATCAAATTGATAATTTAATTGCAATAGACACCGGATCAACTGATAAATCTCTTCAGTATTTGATGAAAGCTGGAATCAAATATTTACAAGCGCCATCAGATACAGGTTTTGGCGCTGCCATAGATTTAGCTTTAGAAAGTTCATTGATCGAGAATGGAAGTGCCGATCAACAAGAATGGCTCTGGTTTCTACACGACGATTGCGCTCCTAAAGCTGATGCACTCTTAGAGCTATTGGCTGCAGTAGATGAGCGACCTCAAGCTGCAATCGCAGGTCCAAAGCTCCGCGGTTGGTATGACCGAGACCATTTATTGGAAGTTGGAGTGAGTATTACTTCAAATGGTGCGCGGTGGACTGGACTTGAATATCTAGAGAAAGATCAAGGCCAACATGACAATATTGGCGAGGTTCTGTCGGTTAGTACTGCTGGAGCTTTAATTCGAAGAGGCGTATTTGATGAAGTTGGCAGATTTGATCCAGAACTATCTTTGTTTCGTGACGATGTAGATCTTGGATGGCGTATTCATACGGCGGGCCACACTGCAATAGTTGCCTCACGAGCGATTGCTTTTCATGCGGAGGCCGCAGCAAACGAAAGACGTAGGATTGATGTTGCAAACGCTTTCTTGCACAGGCCGCTCCTTCTCGATCGGCGACATGCGGCTTACGTTTTGATGGCGAACTCCCCCTTGTGGCTGACTCCATTGATTGCCCTACAACTTTTCGGAGCTGCTCTTCTTCGTTCAGTCGGGTTCTTACTGGCAAAACGTCCAGGCTATGCATTAGATGAAATTGCTGCCGTTTCCCTGGTACTGGCGCAACCTCAAGATTTAATCCGAGCTCGTAAAGCCCGAAAGGCGGTGCGTTTACTTTCGTCTAGAGTTATTTCTCACTTCGTTCCGCCAAGAGGCACTCAACTAGCTTTAACCATTGATCGAGCGCGAGATGCTCTCATTCGAAGTTGGCGGCAAAGTTCGCTCCAAGTTAAACGTGACAACTTAGCGCAGTATTCAAATAAATCATCATTAGATTTTAGTGATGAAGTTGCCGACAATTCCGATATTGAACTGGTCAGATCACCATCAATCGTTACAACGATTAGAAATCGACCAATTCTTACCGCTTCTATAATAGTTTTCTTCATCTCGTTGCTTGCCTTCCGCGAGAGATTCTTTGATTTGGTAGGCGGCGCACTACCTATCACGCCAGATAGTGGAATCTCCCTCTTAACTCAATACGCAAACTCTTGGCATGCAGTCGGATTGGGATCGAGTGTGAATATGCCCCCCTGGATTGCTTTTCTAGGTTTAACTTCAATAGTTTCTTTTTTCAATGCAAAACTCTTAATTTCATTTCTATTGGTATTGGCGATTCCATTGGCATTTTTTGGCGCCTATCGGTTGGCTAGAAAATTCACAGAACTGCATTACCTCGCCTTAGGTGCAGCTCTTCTATATTCAATGGCCCCAGTCGTAATTGGCTCTTTGAATTCGGGCAGGCTGGGAACAATCATGTTGTCCGTCATCGGACCATGGATTGTCAGATCCCTTTTAGGGCTGGAAGCTCTAGAGCTACTTGGTTGGCGCAGAACTTGGCGAATGGCCTTTCTAATGTCTCTAGTTTTTGCCTTTTCACCAATCGCTTTTCTAGTTATTTTTATCTGGCAATTTATTCTTGCGATTCTAGATGTTGTTTCATTCAATAAAGGCGGGTTCTCAAAAACCGTTTTCGACGACAGAAACTCTCGGCGAATTGCTATTTTGGGCACCCCATTTGTTATCTGTGCACCGTGGTCAATCGACTTAGTCCTTCACCCTTCTAGATTCCTACTTGACCCTGGGTTGGCGCTCGGTGGCGGGAACGTTGCATCAATTATTTTGGCCAATCCTGGCGGCGTTGGTTCACCACCGCTCTGGTTAATTTCTCCAGTTTTAGCAATTGCTTTGATTTCACTCTTCGTGAGCAAGGTCGCACGCTTCGGTGAGGTATCCATATTTTTCATCGGCTCTGCGATGATTTTCGGAAGCCAAACTGTTGCAGGACACGGCAGCCTGATATCAACGCCATTGTGGGTTGGCAGCTTGCTGGTAATTCCGACATTAGTTTCCATATTGGCCGGCGTCATCATGATTGATAACTATCTGCCGAAAATTTCAGAGAGTCCAATTGACTATCGACATTTGCTAATGGGATTTGTCTCGCTCCTCTCCATATTTTCATTAAGCGCCTCGATGTTTTGGTGGATATTCACCGCATCTAGCGCGCCGCTACAAAGCAAAACTAAAGATGCACTTCCCGCATTCTTAACCGTAAGCGCACAAACCAACGAACGTTTCAAGACTCTTGTTATCCGTTCCTCAAACAACGAAACAAAGTTCTTCATTGCCAGGGATAGCGATATACGTCTTGGCGAACCAGACGTTATCGTTGGATTATCACAAGAAGTCGATCAAGCAATCTCAGAGTTAGTTACTGGGGCTGGAATTGATGCAAGTAAGGTCCTAGCGGCAAATGGCATAAGTTATGTCTTTTTGGCTCGTCCCATAAATGAAGATTTGGCGCGTAGTATTGATGGTGTTGGCGGATTTGCTAGAGCTTCTAAGACTGATGAGGGAATAACCTGGAAAGTTAGCGAAGCGCTACCTCGCATACTTTTTATATCGGATAGTGGAGAACGATTAGCAATTCCAAGCGACGAACTAGAAGCCTCAGGTGTCTTAAGTACCGCTGGTAAATTAATCATTACCGAAAAATTTGACTCACGTTTGAGAGTAACGCTCAATCAAGAGACGATAAGAGCGACCAGGTCTGAGTCTGGAACACCCGTCTTTGAGATTTCATCCCCTGGTGAATTTCGAATTTTTCACGATTCCACATCAAGGAGAGCCTGGATTTCCATTCAGATATTCGCCTTCTTCACTCTCATTGTTTTGGCACTGCCTGCTCGGCGACGCAGAGGCGATATTCGAATAGAGGAGCTCTCATGAAAGAAAGTAGAGCTGCTATTTCATTATTAATCTTCATAATCACCGCACATGTGGCATTTTTACTACCGGAATCAGAAGTCTCAAGAGCCAAGGAAATTAGTAGAAGTTACTCTGTCACAACTTGTCCTGGTCCGATAAACGATTCTAAATTGACAACCTTACTGCCTGCTCAATCAGTGGGCGTGAGAGATTTGAGCCGTAAAGCTTCTGGTTTTTCAGAGCTAAATGTAGGGAATCCCACCAATCTAAAACGTGCCATAGTCGTAGCCGGAAATCCAAATGACAGCATCACAATTCAATCAAAAAATTCTAAATGGACGGCGGCAGCTCTATGCGGATCCGGTGAGGAAAATTCCTGGTTTGTCGGTGGAACTGCTGATGTTACTAGTCGTGGCAAAGTGATTTTGGTCAATAGTGGATTAAGCGACGCTATAGTCGAAGTTACCGTATTTAATGAAACTGGCCCGCTCACACCAGACAGCATCACTGTCAAAGCGCTAAGTGAAAAAATTCTACGAGTCGATTCACTAGATCCTGGCTCATCACAACTAGTTATCAACGTCAAAACTATCGGTGGGCGAGTTACAAGTTATCTACTTGATGAGCGAACAAAGGGCTTGCGAAATCTAGGTGGAGATTTTGTCTCTTCCATAAGCGAGCCAGAAACTAGCCAAATAATACCTGGGCTATTGTCTAAGTACGGAGCGACGGGCAAGTTAAAACATACGATTCGCATAATGAATGTGGCTGACGTAGAGAGTTCTGCCTCCGTTGAAATCATCTCTTCTGATGGTGTTTATGTACCAGTGGAACTAAGCGAGATAAGGTTGAATTCTCGTCAAGTCAGAGAAATTGAATTGGTTGATTTAGATTTAGGCCGAACTAATTTTGGCTTGAAAATTGAATCGGAAACGCCTTTTGTGGCATCAGTATTGACGGAATTAAAGAGCAGCAATATTTTAGATTTTACTTGGTCTATTCCTGCTAACCCATTAAATGAAATTGGATTTAATCTTTATGGTCTTGAACCAATCCTCACATTGATCGGAGAGAAAATTGATGCAACAGTTGAAATAAGAAATCGCGATGGAAAGAACGTCACAAAGAACATAGCAGGGGAGGAAATTGTAAATTGGCAGTTTCCAGCTAATTCAAGAATAGTGAGAATCATCAATAGAACTCGGGCTAGAGCTGCCCTAACCTGGATTAGCAACGATGGTTTGACGCATCTCTCACTTAATCAGGCAGCCTCTTTGGAGAGCGCCACCAGACCAATTGCCGACATTTCGGTAATTCAGTCACGCTAATAGTGAGATTCCCACAATTTTAAAGAGTTGCGACTAATCTGCCGACATGCGCGATCAAGAGTCGGTGAGACCAAGCGGCAGTGGCCGTACTTGCTCCAAAAGTAGTTGTCGTCAGCCGGCAGCCAGAACTTTGATTTACATTTATGCTGAATCGACGGCTGTCTTAGGCCCGCTCTCGACATTTGCCGAACCTCATACTTTTGACTTTTGCGCCAACCACAGTGAGAGATTGACAGTTCCGAAGGGTTGGAATGTGATTAAACACGAATCAGGTGGCACCGCGGAACCTTCTCCAGAAGATTTAATGGCAATCGCTGATGCAGTTCGAAATGTGGCTAAAGTGAATCAGTCTGCACCTGACAAGACGCCAGAAGTTGGTAGACGTGGTCATTTGAGAGCAATACCTAACCCAAAAGATTGATGGAACTTGTAGATCGAATTATCAAGGCTTATGACATTCGCGGCCTGGTAGATAGCGAGCTTACTCTGGATTTCGCGTTCGCAGCTGGCATTGCCTTCGCCTCTTTTCTCGAAATGAAAAAGGAACCTGGAACCGTGGTCATTGGTGAAGATATGCGACTCTCTTCACCTGAACTGGCAACTGCATTCACCAATGGACTCATATCGCAAAGTTTTGATGTTATCCGAATTGGATTAGCAGCAACTGATCAACTTTATTTCGCTTCTGGTTCAAAAAATCTTCCGGGTGCGATGTTCACCGCAAGCCATAATCCAGCTGAATATAACGGGATAAAACTCTGTCTAAGCGGGGCTCGCCCCATTGGTCAAGATTCTGGTTTAAGTTGGATCCGCGAATCAATCAGAAACGGCGCTTCCATGTCGCTCCGAAATTCTGGAAAAGTTACTGAAGTATCTATGCTAAATGAATATGTAGATTTTTTGTTTTCTTTTTTTCCTGCCGAAACTTTTGCGAAAGATTTTAAGAAGCGCTCTATCTCAATTGCGATTGATGCTGGTAATGGCATGGGGGGTTATACCGCCCCTACTGTAATGTCGAGAATCAATGCAGATGTTCATCCGCTCTACTTCGAGCTTGATGGAACCTTTCCTAACCACGAAGCGAATCCGATAGAGCCCAAGAACTTAATTGATTTGCAATCACTAGTGCGCAAACGTAAGGCAGATATCGGATTAGCCTTTGATGGCGATGCCGATCGATGCTTTCTAGTTGATGAAACGGGCAACTTAGTTGATCCTTCTGCACTTACGGCGTTGATAGCAGCGCGAGAACTTTCTCGTTACCCGGGCTCAACAATTATCCATAATTTGATATGTTCACGAGCGGTTCCAGAAACTATAAGAGAATTTGGCGGAACTCCCCTACGAAGCCGAGTCGGTCATTCATTCATTAAGGCGTTGATGGCGGAATCTGGCGCGGTTTTTGGTGGCGAACATTCTGGCCATTTCTATTTTAAAGATTTTTGGAGCGCTGACTCGGGTATGTTGGCGGCGCTACATGCAATTGCGGCGCTCCTTGATTCTGGGAAACCACTCTCGAAGCTCCTTTCTCCTTTTAATCGATATAAAAGTAGCGGTGAATTGAATACAAGAGTCAAGGATCAGAAAGCTGCGCTAAATAACGTCAAGAATTATTTTATTAACTCATCAAACCCTATAGACATAGATGAACTAGATGGACTTACTATCACATCAGAAATGTGGTGGATTAATCTCAGACCTTCAAATACTGAACCACTCTTACGCCTAAATGTGGAAGCAAAGACTGCTGATGTCACTGAGAAGCTAGTCGATCAAGTTCTCGATATCTTGAAAAGGCAGTAAACTCCAGCCCTCGAGAAAATCAGAGAGTCAAGGAGTTTTGTGAGCGCCAATTTACCCAAATATGAAATCGCAGATAGCACTTTAGCGACAATCGGCAAAAAGAGAATTGAATGGGCACATAGAAATATGCCCGTACTAGCCCAGATACGGGAACGCTTCGCAAAAGAGAAACCTTTCAAGGGCGTGCGATTTTCAGCCTGCATGCATGTAACAACTGAGACTGCTAATTTGATGCGCACTCTAGAAGCTGGAGGAGCCCAACTTGCTCTCTGTGCTTCAAATTCACTCTCTACCCAAGACGATGTTGCAGCTTCTCTCGTCCATGATTTTGGGATAAGCGTCTTTGCCAAAAAGGGGATAGATAGAGACGGTTACTACAGACATATAAATTCAGCGTTAGATATTTCGCCCAATCAAGTTTTCGATGATGGTTGCGATTTGGTAAATACTCTTCATACAACTCGCACGGAATTACTGCCAGAAGTTGCTGGTGGTTGCGAGGAAACCACGACTGGCGTCATTCGCCTCTCACAAATGGCAAAAGACGGTGCACTGAAGTTTCCGATGATTACAGTAAACGATACCGATACAAAGCATATGTTCGATAATAGGTACGGAACTGGCCAATCAACCATGGATGCAATTTTCCGAGCCACCAATCAATTAATTGCTGGAAAAGTATTTGTCGTTGCTGGCTTTGGATATTGCGGCAAGGGTGTAGCAGATCGTGCTCGTGGATTAGGCGCTGACGTTGTTATCACCGAAGTAGATCCCACAAAAGCGCTCGATGCCTTGATGCAAGGCTTCCGTGTCATGCCTATGAAAGCGGCCGCTAGAATCGGCGATATTTTTATTACCGTTACGGGTAATCGCACCATCATTTCTAAGGAACATTTCGAACTTATGAAAGATGGAGCAATACTTGCTAATGCTGGACATTTCAATATTGAAATTGATGTCGAATGGCTAGAGAAAAATACTAAGAAGAATCCACAAATTCGACATGCAACTGATGAATATCAGATATCAAATGGAAATCGAATTCTCTTAATTGCCGAAGGTCGACTAGTTAATCTTGGAGCCGCTGAAGGAAGTCCTGCTGCCGTGCTAGATATGTCATTTGCAAATCAAGCGCTTGCTGCCGAGTGGCTACTTAAAGAAGCTGGAAGCCTAAAGCCAGGCGTACACGAAGTACCGAAAGCTATAGATAAAGAGATTGCTCGTTTGAAGTTGAAGAGTATGGGTGCCGAGATTGATAATTTGACCTCAGTCCAGGAGGATTATTTGAATTCTTGGGAGCATGGCAGCTAATGACATCAGTTCTCGTTATCGATGATGATCAGGATCTTGCGGAAATGTTGGGCATTGTTCTTAATGGTGTCGGCATGGAAGTGGACTTAGTAAGTCGCGGCGACGAAGCAATAGAAGTATTCAAAAATAGTCAGCCAGATTTAGTCTTGTTAGACATCATGCTTCCTGGCGCGGATGGAATCGAAGTATGTAAGGCGATTCGAAAGCAATCTTCACGTGTTCCAATTGTCATGTTAACTGCCAAAAGCGACACCCATGATATTGTCAAAGGTTTAGAAGCTGGTGCCGATGATTACATGGTTAAGCCGTTTAAGCCATCAGAACTAGTAGCCCGAATTAGAACTCGGTTGCGACGTGTTGGCGGTGATATAAAAGGAAATCTACTGATTGGTGATTTATCAATCGACATAGTTGAACACTCAGTAGTCCGGAATGGAAAGGAGATTCCATTAACTCGATTAGAGTTCGACTTACTGGTTGCTCTAGCAAAAGAATCAGGACGCGTTTTTACCCGCGAGGCACTCCTTGGGGAAGTCTGGGGATATCACCATTCAACAGATACTCGGTTAGTGAACGTACATATTCAGCGATTACGCTCCAAGATTGAGCATGAGCCAGAAGAGCCTCAGATTATTCTGACGGTACGTGGCGTTGGCTACAAGGCGGGCGGATCCGGCGTTAAAGCTTAGAAGATGAAGCTACTTAATAAGTTCATCTCGGGATTTCGCAGATCATTATTTCTTAAAGTTTTTAGCCTATCCGCAGTTGTTTCACTTGTGTTAATCACGGCTATCGGATCCACTCTTTATAACAGGCTGGAAGATGGCATCTATAAGGACAAAATCGCTTCATCTATTTCGGAAGGTCGCGCGGCCATTCAATTTGCAAAATATCGTTTCACGATTGAATCTTTAAATGCAAAACCTAATTTCAGCTCACTTGCTGAAGAGATTGTTAAATCTACAAATGTGAGCGCCGCAGAATCAGGTAGAGAAGTAGTCCTAATCCAAACCAAAGGACTGAAGCTAAGAGGAGTTCCCGCAAGTTTGACCTCCAATTTCTTACAACCCGAATCGGTCCCCAAAACTTTCCGCAAAGCAACTTTGAAGAGCGATGAACTTACTTGGGAGAGAGGCACGCTAAGTTATGTAAATAAGCTTGAGTTACCTGGATTATTTGTAGGAGGAGTTCTAGATATTCCTAAGCTGGGCAAATACGAGATGTATATGGCCTATGACTTCGTTGCACAAGAAAGAAGTGTAAATCTCATAGGAAGATCACTTTGGGTTACCGGATTTTTACTTTTGATTCTGATTCTTTTGACTGCATCTTTTGTACTCCGCATATCTGTTAAACCAATTCGAATAGCAGCCGAAATCGCAGAGTCAATTACTACTGGAGATTTAAAGAGTCGCATGACAGTACGAGGTGAAGATGAGACAGCACGGCTTGGTATCGCCTTTAATCAAATGGCAACTACTCTGGCTGAGCAAATTAGCCGTCTTGAAAACCTATCCCGCATTCAACAGCGATTCGTCTCAGATGTATCACACGAATTAAGGACGCCCTTGACCACGATACGTATGGCGGCTGATGTGATAAGCGGATCTAGAGCAACCTTTGAACCTAATGTTGCTCGAAGCGCTGAATTACTTCAGTCCCAAATTGAAAAATTTGAACAGTTACTTCAGGATCTTTTGGAGGTAAGCAGATTTGATGCGGAAGCTGCTACTTTGAATTTCACGAAATTAGACTTAAATGTCGTCGTTAAAAAGTGTATCGCTGATCTCGCGCCGGTAGCCGGCGAAAGAGGGGCCGAAATCAATCTCCTTACTAATAGCGAAAGAACTCTGATTGATGGAGATTCCAGAAGACTCGAGCGAATTATTAGAAACCTTCTAAATAATGCCATAGACCACTCAGAAGGTGGACCCATTGATATTACTTTGGCAGAAAATGAATCGGATGTTTCGTTAGGTGTTAGGGACTACGGAATAGGTATCCAGAAGCAATATTGGAATCGCGTTTTTGATCGCTTTTGGCGCGCTGATCCATCGAGATCTCGAGAGAGAGGTGGCACTGGGCTTGGACTTTCTATCGCTCAAGAGGATGCGATTCTCCACGGAGGCGATATCAAGGTCTGGGGTGAGATCGGAAAGGGTGCAAATTTTGTGCTCACAGTTCCGAAAACGGCAGGAACACCTATTGGAAGTTATCCGCTAAATCCGTCCCCAGACGCTCCTTAAGATTAACAATTTCCAAAAATATTTTTTCACGAAATGAAATTTCCGAAGAAATATTTCTGTGCAATAACTATTTATCTAATCTATGTCTCGAGGTATAAGAACTCTAATCTTTCCACCAGCCTGTATGAATTGCGGCTCCCCGAATTTTGATATTTGCCTTGCATGCAAAAAGCTTCCGAGGCCAAAACCTAGTTTTCTAATGGGGGAGAACTTTCCAATTGCCTCCAGTTTGCCCTACGGCGAAGTAACGGGAAAGTCATTGCTCTTAGCCAAGGAAAATGGGTTAATTTCGGCACAGAAATTCTTCGTAAACGCACTAGAAACTTCAATTAATCATTTTAAAATAGAGCACCCCATTTCTATTGTGCCCATTCCTTCGCAACGTAAATCTGTTGGGCGCTGAGATTTTGATTCTATGAAAGAGATCGCAAAATTTATTTTGCGAGATCCAGATTTGAAGACCGATATAGAATTAATAGAGGCACTTAAAATTATAAGACCAGTTTCCGATCAGAGTTTTTGTTTCGGAAGAAGAGTGGTATCGATAACTTGAGAAAGCGCTCAGAGTAAACAATGCAAGAACTAGCAAGGCGATATTAGTTATCGATGATTTTATATCCACAGGTAGCACCTTACGAGAGGCGATACGTGCGCTTAAACAGAGAAATCTGATAGTTATTGGGGCAGCGACTGCATGTGCAACTCAACGCAGACTGGCAATAGGATAGGGCGATTAGTAATCGTCAGGAAAGGTCGGAACGTGGCAGCGCTGCTTGACAAAATTCTTCGTGCTGGCGAAGGCCGAGCACTTAAACAACTTTTTAAAGTTGCTGAATCAGTCAACTCGCATGAATCTACTTTTGCGTCAATGAGCGGTGCTCAGCTTCGTGAGATGACCGAAAAATTTAAGAAGCGATTTTCCGATGGCGAAACTCTAGATGATCTGCTGCCTGAAGCTTTTGCAGTTGTAAGGGAGGCATCTAAGAGAACTCTTGGACAGCGTCACTACGATGTTCAAATAATGGGCGGTGCTGCTCTTCATCGAGGAAATATCGCAGAGATGAAGACCGGTGAGGGTAAAACTCTAGTTGCAACGTTGCCAGCTTATCTAAATGCGCTAAGTGGCGATGGTGTTCATATTGTTACGACAAATGATTATTTGGCAGAACGTGATAGCGAATGGATGGGTCGAATCCACCGATTCCTCGGACTTAAAGTCGGAGTGATCCTCGCTTCCATGACGCCACAAGAGCGACGTGAACAGTACGGTGCTGACATCACTTACGGCACAAATAATGAATTTGGATTTGATTACCTTCGTGACAACATGGCTTGGTCGTTAGCTGATTGCGTACAGCGAGGTCACAATTTTGCTATCGTGGACGAAGTAGACTCGATTCTTATAGATGAAGCAAGAACGCCATTAATTATTAGCGGACCCGCAGATAAAGCAACAAAATGGTATGTAGAATTTGCAAACATTTCCGCAAGGCTTGTGCGTGGGGAACATTACGAAGTTGATGAAAAGAAACGAACAGTTGGCATTCTTGATGCTGGCGTTGCCAAAGTTGAAGAATTTTTCAAGATTGACAATCTTTATGAATCTGTAAACACACCACTAATTGGTTACTTGAATAACGCTTTAAAGGCGAAAGAACTCTTCAAGAGAGATAAAGATTATGTAATCATGAAGGGGGATTTATTAATTGTTGATGAACACACCGGTCGAGTGCTCGCTGGACGTCGTTACAGTGAAGGATTACATCAAGCTCTAGAAGCTAAGGAAAAAGTTGAAATTAGAGATGAAAATCAAACACTCGCGACGATAACTCTCCAGAACTACTTCCGCATGTACGAAAATCTATCTGGTATGACCGGTACAGCCATGACCGAGGCAGCAGAATTGATGCAAATTTATCGCCTAGGAGTAATTCCTATTCCCACAAATAGACCGATGACTCGCATTGACCAATCTGATTTAGTTTACAAAACCGAAACCTCAAAATTCGAAGCGGTCGCTGACGATATTGCTGAGCGTCACCGAAAAGGCCAACCGGTCTTAGTTGGAACCGTAAGTGTCGAGAAGTCAGAATATCTATCTCAAGTATTACGTAAGCGTGGCGTAACACATGAAGTTTTAAATGCTAAACAGCATGAACGCGAGGCGGCGATTATTGCTCGAGCTGGCACTAGAGGCGCCGTAACGGTCGCGACTAACATGGCTGGTCGCGGTACTGACATCATGCTCGGAGGCAACCCTGAATTCATGGCTGATTTTGAATTACAACGCCAGGGAATTTCACCGGTGGAAAACGCGGATGAATATGAGCGGCTCTGGCCAAATGAGATTGCGCGACAGAAGGCAGCCGTAAAAGAAGCGCACGAACAAATTGTTGGCCTCGGAGGCTTATATGTCCTAGGAACTGAGAGGCACGAGTCTCGCAGAATCGATAATCAGCTGCGTGGTCGATCGGGACGCCAAGGTGATCCAGGAGAATCTAGATTTTACCTTTCACTACAAGATGATTTGATGCGTCGTTTCAACTCAGCGCTCGTCGAACGATTTTTGACTGCAGCTGGCATTCCAGAAGACACGCCAATTGAATCAAAAATGGTTTCCAATGCCATTAAGTCTGCGCAAACCCAAGTTGAATCTCAAAATTTTGAGGTAAGAAAAAATGTCTTGAAATATGACGATGTGATGAATCGTCAGCGTGAAGTGGTTTACGCCGAGCGTCGCGAAGTTCTCGAAGGAGCCGACTTGAACGAGCAAGTCCGCACTTTTATTGAGGACACGATTAGGGGATACGTAACGGTAGCCACATCAGAGGGATATCCCGAGGAGTGGGATTTAGAGAAACTATGGACCGTATTAAAGGCAATTTATCCAATCTCGTTCACAGTTGAAGATCTTGAGAAAGAAGTGGGTGGTCGGACTGGTTTCGATCAAATCTTCCTAGCGGAGAGAATCGTCACCGATATTTTGAGTGCATATGAGAAACGTGAAGCAGAACTTGGCAGTGAAGTTATTAGTGAACTCGAGAGAAAAATTCTGCTCTCTGTTTTAGACAGAAAGTGGCGCGAACATCTCTATGAAATGGATTATTTACAAGAGGGTATTGGGCTTAGAGCGATGGCGCAACGAGATCCGCTTGTCGAATATCAGAAAGAGGGATATGACCTATTTGCAGCGATGATAGAGGCAATGAAGGAGGAAGTTGTTGGATTCCTGTTTAATGTTGAAGTCAAAGTCGAAAATTCTAAGGTGGAAGTTAAAGGTGTAACTGAGAAATCAACTACCGATAATCTTCAATATTCAGCTCCTTCTGAAGACGGCGTCGTCGCAACAAATGGGATTTCCCGAAACTCGCCTTGTCCTTGTGGGTCGGGTAAAAAATACAAACGCTGCCACGGCGCATCATAATAATTCGAATTCAGTACATAACCATCTTCTATCGACACCCTCAAACCTGGTTACAAGCGCTCGGATTTTCTTACTGACTTTTAGAGTAGCAACTACCTCAATGGCGCCAACACAGTACTGTGCTTTAATTGACATCGCACCTCGTTCTAAGATGAGAAAGGCGCTCATTCAGGTAGCCCAGCGATTCAGTGAGTAATCTGTCGCTGTGCCCATCAGAGAACTAGGCGATGACACCAGCCTCTCCGAGTCAGAAGTTTCGCGCCTTTCAGAGTTAATCAGCGAGTGGCAGATGCTCGCCGACCTCTCCTTTGCCGATTTGGTTCTTTGGGCGCATGCCAAAGATTCTGGGCTAATCGCAATTGCTCAAGTTCGACCAATGACTTCTGCAACAGTTTTTACCCAAGATCTTGTCGGAACCAAAGTTGTAGGTGAGCAGGAAATTGAAATAAGCAAAGCGCTCGCAACTGGAGCCATGATTCGTGATCAAGAGCCAACACGTATCGGTGAATTTAATGTAAAGGAGGAGTACGTTCCAGTACATTTCCAAGGTGAAGCCATCGCGGTCATCACGCGCTATAGAAACATTGAAACTATGAGAACTCCGTCAAAACTCGAATTAAATTATCGGGAGATTGCGAATTTGCTTTACCGGATGGTCGTAACTGGAGAATTTCCGATACGTGATAGTTCTTATCGATCTGAGTCAGCTCCTAGAGTTGGCGACGGCCTAATTCGATTAGATGGCGAATCGCAAATTACTTTTGCAAGTCCCAATGCAAGAAGTGCCTTTAGTCGTCTAGGCTGGAATCGAGATATGGAAGGAATTTCCTTGGGCGAGATCTTGGAAAACTTGACTAGCAGCAAGGAGCCAAGAGAAGAGAGTTGGCTTCTAACTATGAATGGCCGCTCTGCAAGACGTGCAGAATTCGAAAATGATAACGGAACTCTAGATCTGTTAGCTATACCATTAAAGCAAGATGGAAATCATTTCGGAGCCGTCGTGCTAGTCCATAATGTAACTGAGTTGCGAAGACGAGATCGAGCTTTATTGAGTAAAGATGCGACAATCAGAGAGATTCATCATCGCGTTAAGAATAACCTGCAATCCGTCTCAGCCTTGCTTCGTCTCCAAAGTCGCCGCGTTGATGATGATTATTCAAGATTGGCTTTAGAGGAGGCTGTCCGAAGGATTGGTTCGATAGCACTTGTGCACGAAACGCTTTCCAATAGCGCCCGAGACTCAATCTCATTTGATGAAGTGCTATCTAAAATTGTTAAAAATTCGGTAGAACTAAGTCCAAGACCTGGCGAAATATCAATTAATTACTCTGGTGAATTTGGCTCTATCCCGGCGCTTCTAGCGACACCAATAGCGTTAATTATTACAGAGCTAATTCAAAACTCGCTCGAACATGGTTTATCAGAGTTAGGATCTAGAGTGGACGTATTTGTGGAACGAGAAGATCGCGAAATAAAAGTAATTGTGAAGGATGATGGTTCAGGTCTCCCGGATGGCTTTAATTTGAAAGAAAATTCCAATTTAGGACTCGAAATTGTGAGGACTTTGACTGAGAACGAGTTAAGCGGAACTTTAAGTTTCAATAATTCGTATCCTGGTACGGAAGCAACCGTTACTTTCCGCATCCCTTAAGATCCGATTCGTTACCGGATTTGGTTCTGGCTCTCCAAAAGTCTCGCTCGATGTCTAGCTGCGCGACGCTTCATAGCTCTTCTTTCGTCTTCAGATAATCCGCCCCAGACTCCGGAGTCCTGTCCACTTTCAAGTGCCCACTGCAGACATGGTTCGCGAACTTCACATTTCGCACAAACCTTCTTTGCCTCTTCAATCTGCGCGATTGCTGGTCCCGTGTTTCCAACCGGGAAGAAGAGTTCTGGGTCGACATGGCGACAGGCAGCTCTATGGCGCCAGTCAGCATTCAGATCCACGGCAACTCCTTAATCCCGCGCCGAAACGCAGTTCAAATGCAGCTACTTCTCGCCCGAAGGGGCTTGAAGGAAAAGTCTCTCGCGTATCACTTCGATACTCAAGAGTTTCCAAAGGTGAGTTGGGTCGCGCTTGGGACACATTTTGAACGTAGCGACCTCAGCAGCGTTCTAACCCCAGTTCTATGGAGCTTTTCAGAAGACCATTAGCTAAAAGTCATGCCAAGATTCGGAGGTGTTTGAAAAAGCTTTCTTTGCAACCGGTTGTTTTTGGGGAGCCGAACGAAGATTCTGGAATCTTCCTGGGGTTATTTCAACTTCAGTGGGATACATGGGCGGTCAAAAAGCTAATCCAACCTATAAAGAAGTATGTTCGGGCACTACTAATCACGCCGAAACAGTTGAAGTTGAATTTAATCCAACTCAGATTACCTACCTTCGCCTACTTGAGGAATTCTGGACGATGCACGACCCAACTTCACTTAACCGACAAGGCGGAGATATTGGAACCCAGTATCGAAGCGCAATTTTCACGACAACTGAAGAACAAATGATCACCGCTGTCAATACTAGAGAAATTTATAACGAAGTTTTGGTAAGTAAAAGTTTTGACGAAATTGTTACTGAAATTCAAGAAGCGAGGCCACATATTTATTGGCTTGCTGAGGAATATCATCAACGTTATCTCGAGAAAAATCCCGATGGTTATGATTGCCATTCCAGTACGGGAATTCCTTTCCCCAAGGTGCAAAGTTGACTATGGAGCCAGGTTCCGTTCTTCCCAAGATAAACCCTTTGACTGATAAGCCATTCGAAGTTCAATTAAATGACGCAATACTTGAGAGTGAGCTTGATGCTCGATCATTCGATGTTCTGCGCAAAGCTGGCACGGAAGTTGCCTTTACGGGCGAGTACTACGAGAGTAAAACTATAGGGGTTTATGAATGCAAGGCTTGTGGAGCCGAACTCTTTCAGAGTGATCATAAATTCCATTCTGGATGTGGTTGGCCTTCCTTCTATGCTCCGACTAAAGATGATGCCGTTATTTTGTTAGAAGATCGATCATTAGCACCGCGGATAAGAACAGAAGTTCGATGTGCTAAATGCGGCTCACACCTAGGGCATGTATTTGAAGGCGAAGGGTACGCAGTCCCAACGGATCAACGTTGGTGCATCAATTCTGTTGCCCTAGTCTTAAAGCCAAAAAATTGATATAGAACGTCAGATTTTTAGATTGAATGTGCTCGCCAGCAATACCAGGCTAAATGGCTGCGAAAAGGTCGGAATTTCTCACCAGCTTTTACAAGTTCTGAGGGATTTATTTCTTCTTTTAATCGATGAACTTTTTCCCAACCACGCCTAACTCCTAAATCGCCAACTGGCCAGATATCAATTCGGCCCAACTGAAAAATCAGAAACATTTCGACGGTCCATTTACCGATACCGTGCAGAGGAAGAAGCAGTTCAAAAATCTCTTCTTCGGACTTGCTTCTTATTGATCTTAAATTAAGTTGACCTGAGGTTACGGCTTTCGATAGTTCGCGAACTGCCCGCGTCTTGTGTTCAGAACATCCCGCCCCACGAAGCTTTATCGCTGGTATTTCTCCAAGGATTTTCGGAACAAGTTTTCCGCCACCCAGCTTCTTGACTCTTTTGATAATCGTGTCGGCTGCCTTAATCGAGAGTTGCTGACCGATTATGGATTCAACTAGAGCTGCAAAGTTTGAGTCTCTTGAAGGTGTAGCGCCAATGGGACAAGGGCCGAATTGTGCGACAACTTCTTTGAAACGAGGTTCGAGCAAAACAATTCTTTCTGCAATCTCCTCTGATTCATTTCGACTGAGTGCTGCCATATCCGGATAGTAAACGCTATGCTCTTTTTTGTGATGGAAAAGCAAGACCAAGGTTGGTGGCGTAACGCCACGATTTATCAGGTCTATCCAAGGTCTTTTCAGGATACCGATGGTGATGGGGAGGGAGATCTGCAAGGCGTTATTAAGAGACTTTCCTATCTTCGTTGGCTAGGCGTAGATGCAATTTGGCTTAGTCCGTTCTACAAATCTCCGAACAAGGATGGCGGTTACGATGTATCAGATCCAAGAGATGTTGATCCAAGATTTGGAAACCTATCAACCGCAAAAGACTTAATTGAAGAGACCCATAACGCTGGACTAAAAATTATTGTCGATATCGTACCAAACCATTTCTCAACAGATCATATCTGGTTTAAGGAGGCAATTAACTCACCGGGAAATTCCGAAGCCAGAAAACGATTTCATTTCTATGATGGCCGTGGCAGCACAGGGGAAATTCCACCCAATAATTGGAATTCTATTTTTGGTGGTCCTGCCTGGACGCGCCTTGAGGATGAGATTAATTCTCAGTGGTATCTGCATTTATTTGACTCAACCCAAGCGGATCTAAATTGGCAAAACCAAGATGTGCGCCGTGATTTCGAAAGAACTTTGAAGTTCTGGCTGGATCTGGGAGTTGATGGTTTCCGTATTGATGTTGCCCATGGCCTAGCAAAGGATGAGATTCTGAAAGATCATCCTGATCCAACGGGATTAACCCGAGCGCTTAGATTAGATGTTACCGGTATGCCGGATAACGAGAGAGCGGCACTTTTAAGTGATGTACCTTTTTTTGATCGTGAAGGCGTTCACGAAATTTACCGCAGTTGGCGAAAGATATTTGATAGCTATTCAGGTGAGCGTATTTCTGTAGCAGAGGCTTGGGTTCATCCCAGCTCGCGAGCTGCAAGATATGTAAGAAGAGATGAGCTCCACCAGATTTTTAACTTCGATTTTCTCATTGCGCCGTGGGATGGCGAATTCTTGGTTTCTGCCATTAAGCGCATACTCTCTGAGGTGGGTGCGGTAGGCGCCCCCGCTACTTGGGTTTTATCGAATCATGATTCTCCGCGATTGGTCACTCGATTGGGTGGGGGAGAAATTGGCCAGCGACGCGCTCGAGCTTTTGCGTTACTAACTCATTCACTGCCCGGTGGTTGCTACATATACCAAGGCGAAGAACTAGGACTTTCTGATGGTTCCATTCCTGACTCAGCGCGCCAAGACCCGGTTTATTACCGAACGAAGGGAATAGATAAAGGTAGAGATGGCGCAAGAGTTCCAATGCCTTGGAGCAATGATCCGAACTTTGGCTTCACAAAAGGAAGGCCTTGGCTGCCGATGTCATTTGATACGAGCCAATCAGTGGAAACACAAATGCATGTAAAAGAGAGTTCGCTGAATCTTTATCACGCTAGTCTTGAAATTCGAAGAGTTCATCCAGCTTTGAAAAAGTCTCATGATCAAGAATTGATTTGGCTAGAAACTCAACTGGGTTTAATCGCCTTTAAGAGAGAGCCAGGCCTTGCTGTCTACGCAAATACAACCAATCAAGACAGAATAATTCGTCTAAACCAGCCAGCGAAACTTTTGATTTCCTCCTCTGCTGATGTGAAAGTGATTGGCCCGGAGCTGCATCTTGCAAAAGACTCAACCTGCTGGCTTGAGATGTAAGTCAGATAACAGATTTGTTAAAAATTCCCGCTCATACAGGGAAAAGTTGCTATTGCTGTTGGCCCGATTAAGTAGAAAACTAACGCCAAAGCCCTTAGGGCCCTAAGGGCAGCGCCTCCACATCGGAGGCGAGATTAGAAAGGGAAATAATGACCGCATCATTTCGACGTCGTCTAACGTTGACGACCGGAATCGTTGCAGCGCTCGCCCTTGTACTCACCGGATGTGGAAGCTCCGATGACTCTGCAAGTGGCGCAAACTGTGACGCGTATGCTGCTTATCAAGGCGCTGAAGGAACCGAAGTAGAGATCTACTCTTCGATTCGAAGCCCAGAAGCAGAGATCTACCAGGAATCCTTCGCTGAATTTGAAGAGTGCACTGGAATAACTATTAACTGGAATGGAACTGCAGAATTTGAAGCACAACTTCCAGTACGTGTTGAAGGTGGCACTGCTCCAGATATCGCAGTATTTCCACAGCCTGGACTTTTGAAGGCGATGGTCGCTACTGGAAAGATGATTCCAGCATCCGACGCTGTTTCTGCTGCAGCCGATGAGTATTACGGCGCAGACTGGAAGGCTTACGGAACTGTCGATGGCGTCTTCTACGCCGCTCCACTTGGCGCAAACGTAAAGTCTTTCGTTTGGTATTCACCTAGGACATTTGCAGATAACGGTTGGTCAATTCCAACTACTTGGAGCGAGCTACTTGCTCTCTCAGACAAGATTGCAGCTGATGGCAAGGTCCAACCATGGTGCGTTGGCTTTGGCTCCGGAGATGCAACTGGTTGGGTCGGAACCGACTGGATGGAAGATTTGATGCTTCGTGTAAACGATGCAGAAACTTACGACGCGTGGGTAAATCACACCATTCCATTTAACGATCCAAAGGTCGCTGCAGTTCTTAAGGAAGCAGGAAAGGTTCTTAAGAATAAGAAGTATGTTGGAAACGTACCTGCCATTGCAACTACCACCTTCCAAGAAGGCGGCAAGGGTCTTGTTGATGGCTCCTGCGCAATGCACCGTCAAGCATCCTTTATCGGCGGAATTCTCGCTGCTGATTACGGTGCGACAATCGTTACTCCAGATGACACTGCAACCGAAGGTGGTATCACTACCTTCTACTTCCCAGGCGTAACAGCTGATCAACGTCCAGCACTTGGTGGCGGCGAATTCGTCGGTGCATTTGCTGATCGGCCAGAAGTTGCTGCAGTTCAGCTTTATCTGACATCTCCCGAATGGAATAACAAGAAGGCTTCACTTGGTGGCTGGTTCTCAGCAAACAAGGGCCTCGATGTCGCAAATGTTGCAGATCCAGTAAATAAGAATGCGGTTGAGATCTTAAAGAGCGCAACCACATTCCGTTTCGATGGATCTGATGCGATGCCAGCAGCAGTTGGAGCTGGTTCATTCTGGAAAGAAATGACCGCTTGGGTTGCAGAGAACAAGTCCGATAAGGCTATCCTCGATGCAATCGAGAAGTCATGGCCTAAGCCCTGATAACTCTGGTTATCAGAGCTAATTGATAGTGGGAGGGTGCGGTAGCCGATAGGCGCCGCACCCTTTCGCCTATATGGGAGTAAATCGGAGAGTGCATGATTGAAATAGCAGCTCGGCAGTCGCAGTTGGAGCAAGCAATCTCCAAGCTGACTGGTTTAGGACTGACGATTGCAATCTTTGCACTTCTTGTATTTATTGCCTTCTCGTTCTCTGAGAGAACAGGAGAAAAGGTTCAACGTTATCTTAAATATTTAATTTTTCTATTTCCGGCAATTGCCTTTTTATTTATTGGTTTAGTTGCACCAGCTTTTCGCACAATTTATCTATCATTTAAAGACGCTCGTGGCGATAGTTTCATCGGGTGGGAAAACTATCATTGGGCTTTTACACAGCCGGAAATTCTTGAGGTCCTAAAGAACACCGGTATTTGGATGATTGTGGCGCCAATTGCATCAACAGGTTTTGGATTAACAATTGCGGTTCTCACCGATCGAATGAGGCGTCCCGGCCTAGTTAAATCTTTGATATTTATGCCTATGGCTATTTCCTTTGTTGGAGCTGGAATTATCTGGAAATTTGTTTATCAATTCCAACCAAATGAGAAATCACCTGAGATTGGCCTGCTAAGTCAAATTGCTGAATGGTTGGGATTCATTCCTTCGAATTGGCTATTGGTGACACCGTTCAATACACTACTTCTAATTGTTGTTTTTGTTTGGATTCAAACTGGTTTTGCGATGGTCGTGTTATCGGCAGCTATTAAGGCGATTCCTGATGAAATTCTTGAAGCGTCGATGCTGGATGGCGCTGGTGGCTGGAAGCGCCTCTCTCGGGTTACTGTGCCCATGATTAGAGGAACCGTGATTGTGGTTTTAAGTACCATCACAATTGGAGCGCTTAAGGTTTTCGACATCATACGAACTATGACGGGTGGAAATTTCAAGACGAGCGTGATTGCCAATGAAATGTATAACCAATCATTTCGAGCGCTGAACTATGGAACGGGTAGCGCACTTGCCGTAATTCTCTTCTTTGGGATATTGCCATTAGTTGTCTATAACGTTTGGCATTTAAAACGAGAGCAGAGTGACCGAATATGAAGAATGTCCGAACTCACTTAAGTAGCCCTTGGGCCAGTTTTGCGGCGATTGTTCTCGCCTTAATCTGGACTATTCCAACGCTTGGCCTTTTTGTAACTTCATTCAGACCGAGCAAAGGAATTAATACCTCAGGCTGGTGGACAGTTTTCACTAATCCAGAGTTTACCTTTACCAACTATTCTCGAGTTTTATTTGAAGGTAGAGGTGCGACTCCTCCTCTAAGTCAATATTTTCTAAACACTTTCGCCATTGTTATTCCTTCAACGATAATTCCCATCACTATTGCTATTTTTGCTGCATACGCAATTGCCTGGTTTGATTTCAAAGGAAGAAATATTCTTTTCTTCTTAATATTTGCGCTACAAGTTATCCCACTTCAGATGTCGCTAATTCCACTCCTACAACTGTTTTCTGGAGGATTACACATTGGAACCGTCACAATTATTCCAAGTTTTGGAATCACCGGCACATTTATACCAATCTGGATTGCACATACTATGTTTGGATTGCCCTTAGCAATATTCCTTCTACATAATTTCATTGCGCAACTTCCTAGAGAACTTATCGAAGCGGCCCGAGTTGACGGGGCTGATCATTTCAAAGTGTTTCGCCAAATAGTTCTACCTCTCAGCATCCCAGCAATTGCCTCATTTGCGATTTTCCAGTTCCTTTGGACTTGGAATGATCTATTGGTCGCTCTGACATTTGGCGGTGGTAAGCGTGAAATCGCACCGCTGATGGTTCGACTTGCCGAGATGACTGGAACTCGAGGCGGTGATTGGGAGCTCTTAACAGCCGGAGCATTTGTTGCAATTATTGTCCCGGTCGCGGTCTTTTTTGCACTACAGAGATATTTCGTTCGTGGACTACTTGCCGGCTCCGTAAAAGGATAAGAGGGAGGAATATGGCTGAAAAAGTGATAGCTTTTTCTTTAGATGAGTTACGCAAACGCAAGAGCGTTAAGTGGCGGTTCTACGAAAAGGATGTGCTCCCGTTGCCAGTTGCGGAAATGGATTTCCCAATCGCGGAACCAATAAAGGCAGCTCTTCGGGAGATGATTGATAGTTCAGATGCGGGCTACCTTGGCCCATTTCCAGAACTTTTTAAATCCTTCCAGAAATTTTCCAATGAGTTATGGGGCTGGAACCCAGATGTAACGCAGATGCGAACTGCAACAGATGTCGGCGTGGGTGTGGTCGAAGTGATGCGCATTTTGATACAGCCCGGAGACAAAGTACTTCTGAATTCACCAGTCTATGACAACATGTGGCGCTGGATTGCCGAAGTTAAAGCTGAACTAGTAGATGTTCCTTTAAAACGTAACCAACTTGAATACTCTCTTGATCTAGATGCTATTGAATCGGCCTACCGCACCGGAGTTAAAGTCCACCTTCTTTGTAGTCCGCATAACCCAGTCGGAACAGTCTTCAATGAATTAACGCTTTCAAAATTGGCAGATCTTGCTAGACATTATCAAGTAATTATTATTAGTGATGAGGTTCACGCACCGCTCACATTTGCAGAACATAAATTCATACCTTTCTTAAAGGTATCTGATACTGCCCGAGAAATTGGTATTACCGTAACAAGTGCAAGTAAGACCTTTAATCTAGCTGGGCTAAAGTGCGCTTTGATCATCACTGAAAATGAGAACTTAAAGGAGAAAATTAATGCCATGCCAATCTCTGTGGCTTATCGCGCTTCACTTTTTGGAGCTGCAGCGGCAACGGCAGCGATGTCTGAATCGAACGAATGGCTGACAGGAGTGCTTTTAACTCTTGATGAGAATCGCAAATTGATTGCAAAGCTTATTGACTCCAAGATTCCTTCGATTAGATATCGAATTCCTGATTTTGGCTATTTGGCTTGGTTAGATGTAGCGGCTCTGGAATTGGGAGACGATCCGGCAAAAATTCTCCTAGAGCGAGGAAGATTAGCCGTTAATGGTGGGCATATGTACGGTCCTTCCAATCTATCGTTTATCAGATTTAATTTTGGAACGAGTCCGGAAATAATTACCGAAGCTTTCAATCGAATTTTGCAGACACATGTTTGAAAGTTTCGATGCCGTCATAGTAGGTGGCGGGCATAATGGATTGATTGCTGCTTGTTACCTTGCCAAGGCTGGTAAACGGGTAGCAGTTTTAGAAAAAAATTCTGAATTTGGTGGAGCAACTGCCAGCGTTTATGCATTTTCAGGTGTATCTGCAAAACTTTCTAGGTATTCCTATCTGGTTGCGCTTCTACCAGATCAGATTATTGCGGATTTGAATCTCAACTTTAAGACTTTGAGTCGAAAAGTTTCTTCTTATACTCCGCACTCTAAGTCTGGAATTTTAATCAATCGAATATTTGATGATGAGTCTAGATCCTCAATAAGCAAATTTACTGGAATTTCTCACGAAGCAGATGCCTGGCAAAAATTTTACAATCGGATTGTAGAATTTGCGGAGAAAGTTGCACCAACCATGCTCCGACCGCTCCCGACCGAGTCGGAAATTCGAGAAATGGTCGGTGAAGAACTTTGGCAGGAATTAGTTGTACAACCTCTTAGTGAGACCTTAAACAAATACTTCAGCAATGATGTTGTTAAGGGAATAGTTCTTACAGATGGCTTGATAGGCACCTTTGCCAGTGCCGCTGAAAGAGCTGCCAGTATTTGCTTTCTTTATCATTTAATTGGTAATGGGAATGGAGAATGGAAAGTACCCGTAGGAGGAATGGGAATTCTTGTTAACGAGCTGCTGGCACTCGCGAAATCACTTGGCATCACGCTTCTGCCTAATTCGAATATCCAAAAAATAGTCGATTCTGGTGAGCACGTAATTGTTGAGACTGATTCGAATAATTTCCAGGCGAGCGTTGTAATTGCTGGATGCTCTCCACACGAGTTGGCTAAATTGATTGGAGATCAACCCCCTAAATCTCTCGATGGTTCTCAACTAAAAATGAATATGGTTCTAACTAAACTACCAAGATTAAGAAGTGGTATCGATCCCAAAGTAGCATTTTCAGGCACCCTCCATATCGATGAAAGTTATCAGCAATTAGAAGCTGCATTTGAAGCGGCAAAAGTGGGTCAAGTTCCTTCAGTCATACCTGCTGAAATGTACTGTCACACTTTGACGGACCCCTCTATTCTTTCTGATGAATTGCGAGAGGCTGGATTTCATACTCTTACGGTCTTCGCTTTGCATACCCCAGCAAGTCTCTTTGATAGAAATCATGACGAAAGTAAGTCTTTGGTTAGCGCGAGAGTTCTAGCCGGCTTGAACAAATATCTCATTGATCCCATAGAGAGTTGCCTAGCTGTGGACGCAACTGGAAAACCCTGCGTTGAGATCAAGACTCCTCAAGAATTGGAGCGAGAAATCGGACTACCTAGAGGAAATATCTTCCACGGTGATTTGGAATTCCCATGGAAAACCAATGACGATCCCAGGAAATGGGGAGTTGAAACCAAATCACCTCGCATTTTCATCGGCGGCGCCGGAGCTGTTAGAGGTGGCGGGGTAAGTGGAATTGGTGGCCATAATGCGGCGATGGCTGCACTAGAGAGATTGACGGAAATAAAATAGACTTCTTCCATGAAATTAATTCGCCGCACACTCGCTCTGATTGCGATTCTCGTAGTTGCAATTCGCGGCATCCTCTCTTTCCTGACCTGGTTTGAAAAACAAGAAGAAATTGATTGGTCAGATGACGAGGATTTAGAAGAAGCAATATGACCTACGCCTACGTACCTGGTACATGTAATCTCGGCAAAGCAGAAATCCGTAGACGCCAATTTGTAGCGCTCCTTGGACTTTTCTTCACGATCTGTGGTTTCGCAGGTTTAATTGCAGCTGGAGCAAATCAAAATGCTCGCTTTTCACTCTTCGTACCGCTGCTGGTATTTTCGATTGGTTTCATACAATCGAGAAAACGTTTTTGTTTAGCTTACGGGCTAATGGGCACTTTTAATTTGGGCAAGTTAGGTGACTTAACTCGCGTGCAAAGCCCTGAAGACAGGAAAGCCGACCGCAAGACTGCCCTGGGTGTTTTGCTCCAGAGCGCTGCCCTGGCCGCGGTATTAACCCTGGTACTTGTCGCAATCCCACTTTAGATCTCTTATTGAAATTACCCCAAGAGGTGGCTACCGTTGAGCCGTCACCTCTGATAACGAAGGGGGGAAATGGTGGAAATTACGATTCATGCGCGGGGAGTAAATCTCGGAGAAGATTTTTCGCAGATTGCAAAAGAACGGATCGAGAGACTATCTCGTTTCCATGTACCTATAGAACGGGTAGTGGTAGAGGTAATCCACGAAAATAATCCGCACCACGGTAAGAATTCATCTCATCATGTAACAATTACATCGCACGGCGCTGGACCATTAGTGCGCGCGCAAGCCAGCGCATTCAATGACTTAGCAGCTTTCGATGAGGCGGCTGAAACAATTGAATTCCAGCTTCGCAAAAAACATGAGCGTTCCAAGCAAATCAACCGAGATACCCTGCGAAAACGGAAGACTATCTAACCAACCCTTATATGCTGGAGGCGTCTGCGGTTACTTTTAGAAATTCAATTGCGCTCGCATATTGAGAGTAAAAATCAAAATTCCATGAACCTAAACCAGGATTAAAGAAGATCCCATTAATCGGCTCGCTTCCGTTCAAATAATTTATGGTTGACGCCGTCTCTGTTACTAATCCCGAAACGTCCTCTCGGCGATCCATCTTTACGCATCCAATATTCTCTTCGAGGGCTTGGTAGATAGTTAAATCATGGCCCAAGACATCGATTACAGAGAGTGAAATCTCAGAGACGGCCATACCTCTATTCGGTGAATTGGCAGGTAATGTTTTAAATTCCTCGACTTGCTGGCGGTATACATTCCATTGAGCTTTACCGGCAACCTCTTCATCAAGAATTAATTCTCGAACCTCTGCGCAACGGATAGCACTTTGTGATGGTTTGCCGAACGGTCCGTAATGAAAAGTTCCCCAGAGTGCAGCTATCGAGAGTAAAGACGCTATCGGCACAAGCGCCCAGAGAACTATTCGGCGAATCTTCACGCCCCTAGACTAATGGAGAGTTTTGGCTACTTCGAGACGAAATGGTGAGCCATGGAAGAGATAGGCGAGATCCGCGATTGGATATCGGATTCTAAATCGCTTCATCGAGCCATCATTTCTGGGCGTCGTAAATCACTTCATCCAGCATTTGAAAGAATCGATATCAGACCAGTAGTAATTCGCGATGGGCTTTATCTTCAACTCGTATCTCATGATGGAAAGAAAGATCAGACTAAGAATTTAAAGCCTGAGGAATTGGATTTGGAAGAGATTTTGGAGGATGGTTATGCAAACATTCGAATTGAAAGAGATTCCGAAAATATAGATATTAAAGTAACCAAGAAAGGTAAATTTAGAATTCATCGTAAGGCGCATGAATCGAATCGAGAAATAGACTGGAGTCATAATCGAAACAAGGAGAGACGATTAGAAATAAGTGACCCGATCTTTCATCATTTAGGGATTTCAGATAGAGAGGGACGATTAATTCGCCGGCAAAGCTATAAGTATCATCAAGTTGATGACTTTCTCCGAATTATTGACCAAATTATTCCTGAACTTGGCACCGATGCGGTTTCAATTCTCGATTTAGGCTGTGGAAATGCTTATTTGACATTCGCAGTCCACCGGTATTTAACAAAAAAAGGATTGACTGTAAAAGTTACTGGTGTTGATTCACGTTTAGATTCAAGAGAGCGAAATTCCCAAATGTCAAAAGCTGCGGACATATCTGATTCAGTCTCATTTATGGCCTCCAATATTTCGGATTTTCCGGTAGCGCCCGTAACGCTGGTTATTGCCCTACACGCTTGCGATACAGCCACGGATGATGCCCTCGCATATGCGGTACGGGCCGGAGCTAAAGCTATTTTGGTCTCACCTTGTTGCCATCATGATTTAAATCAACAGATTTCTGCTCCTGATGAACCATGGAAGATTCTTTTCCGTCATGGAATCACGAAAGAGAGGTTTGCGGATCTAATGACTGACTCATTACGCGCGGAGATCTTGCGCCTACTGGGTTATAGAACGGACATCATTGAATTTGTTTCGCTCGACCATACCGCCAGAAATCTCATGATTAGGGCGGTCCGAAGCGAGTCTCCGATTAAGCGTTCCGATTTTCATAATTTTGACGAGCAGGTAGAGCGCTGGTCTATCACTCCATACCTACTGCGCGACCTTTCGAGCGAGATTACAGCGCGTCGAAGTAAGGCGCTCAGTTAGGCTTACACCTATGTCTCAAAAAGTCTTGGCAGCAATTCCAAAAGGCGAGCGCGTAGGAATAGCTTTTTCCGGCGGCCTGGATACTTCAGTTGCAGTCGCGTGGATGCGCGAAAAAGGAGCCATACCTTGCGCGTACACCGCAGACCTTGGTCAATACGACGAATCTGATATTGCTTCAATTCCAGATCGCGCCAAATCCTACGGCGCTGAACTTGCTCGCTTGACTGATTGTAAATCAACTCTTATAGAAGAGGGATTTGCTGCTTTGGCTTGCGGTGCTTTCCATATTAGAACTGGCGGAAGGGTTTACTTCAACACCACTCCGTTAGGAAGAGCTGTAACTGGAACACTCTTGGTTAGAGCAATGCTTTCCGATCAAGTGAATATTTGGGGCGATGGATCAACATATAAAGGTAATGACATTGAACGTTTCTATCGATATGGACTTCTTGCCAATCCTAATTTAAGAATTTATAAACCATGGCTTGACAGCGAATTCGTTGCTGAACTTGGCGGTCGAAGTGAAATGTCTAAGTGGCTAATTTCTCGAAATTTACCTTACCGAGATAGTGCGGAGAAAGCTTATTCAACTGATGCAAATATTCTCGGAGCGACTCATGAGGCAAAGGAACTTGAAAAACTAGAGAGTTCCATAGAAATAGTAGAGCCAATTATGGGAGTGAAATTTTGGGATCCCAAAATTTCAATCGCTACCGAAGATGTGAGAATAACCTTTGCCTCGGGAAGACCAGTAGCAATTAACGGAAAAGATCTAGACGCCGTCTCGTTAATCAAAGAAGCTAATCTAATCGGTGGTCGCCACGGTCTTGGGATGTCTGACCAGATTGAGAATCGAATCATCGAGGCAAAATCTCGAGGAATTTATGAAGCACCTGGTCTAGCACTTTTGTTTATTGCATATGAGCGATTACTAACCGCTATTCATAATGAAGACACGCTATCGAACTACGCACAAGAGGGAAGAAAACTCGGTCGCCTTCTTTATAAGGGTAGATGGTTTGACCCACAATCTCTGATGCTCAGAGAATCGCTAACAAGATGGGTCGCCTCAACCGTCTCAGGCTCAGTGACGTTAAGACTGCGCCGCGGAGATGATTACTCCATCATCAACACTGAGGGAGATGGATTCTCTTACCAACCAGAACGTCTCTCAATGGAACGAACAGAGGGCGCGGCCTTTGGCCCAACCGACCGAATCGGTCAATTGACGATGCGCAATCTCGATATCGAAGATACGAGAGCTCGCCTTGAGGAGTATCGCAAGCGAGGCCAGATAGGTAAAGGAAATTTCGAGCTAGCAAACCCCTCTGATTAATTCGGTTAGACTTATCGGGTTGTTTCCGGGGTCGGTGTAATTCCGAACCGGCAGTTAAAGTCTGCGACCCGCTAGCCGCCAGCTATCGGTGGACTTGGTGAAATTCCAAGACCGACGGTTAAAGTCCGGATGAGAGGGAGCAATCGCGCGATTGGCGCGCGGTTATTTGCGCACCCCGGAAATCTTCCGGAGGGAGCGATGAATTCAATGGAATCGGCGATGCGCCGGGCAGTTGCGCTATCTGAAATAGCACTCGGGCTTACCTCTCCCAACCCAATTGTTGGCGCCGTATTGATCAATGAATCTGGCGAAATTATTTCAGAGGGTTTCCATAAGCGATCTGGAAGTGAACATGCAGAAATTGTCGCGTTAAGAATTGCCGGACCTCAATCTATCGGTGCAACTTTAGTTGTGACGTTGGAACCATGTAACCATTCTGGTAAAACACCACCATGTGTTGACGGAATTATCAATGCTGGCGTTAAGCGAGTAGTGTATTCCGTAAAAGATCCCAATTCGATAGCAGCTGGGGGCGCTGAGAAATTAAAAGCAGCAGGTATCGAGGTAATATCCGGAGTATTGATAAATGAGGTGGAATTCTCTAATCGAGCTTGGCTAAAGAAAACGAGAACGAATAGGCCATTTGTCTCATTAAAAATGGCCACCAGCTTGGATGGAAGATCGGCGGCTCCGGATGGAACTTCAAAGTGGATTACAACTCCGCAATCGCGTTTAGATGTAGCTTATTTGAGAAGCGAGTGCGACGCTATCGTTACCGGCACCGGCACCGTTCTTGCTGACAATCCAAAGCTTTCAGTGCGTGAAGTAAATCGAGGAGATGCAAAATTTGCTCCAGTTCGTGTAGTCATGGGGGCTAGAGAACTCTCCAAAGAACTGCATATTTTTAATGACGAAGCTGAAACAATACAAATTAAGAACCGTGATATCGAGAATTGTCTAGATTTAGCCGAAGAGAGAAGTTGGAATCGAATATTGGTTGAGGCCGGACCAAAATTATCAAGTGCATTCCTTAAAACGGATTTAGTAGACGAGGTATTCATATATCTGGCGCCCACATTTCTAGGTGGTTCAAATACCGCACTAACTGACATTGGAGTTGAAAATTTGGCATCTCAAAAGCACTTTGAGTTTATCGATATCAAGCGCATTCCAGGAGAAACTGACAATCTCCGAATGCAAGTAATGGTCAAGAGCATCTGATGTTCACAGGATTAGTTGAAGATCGCGGAGTGGTCATTTCTATTCAGCGGCTAGCCGAATCTGCCGAAATAGAGATAAGAACGGCGCTGGCCTCTCAGATTAAAGCGGGTGACTCCATAAGCGTAAATGGAACTTGTCTTACCGCGAGAGCCATTTCTGCAGATTCATTCATCGCCGATGTCATGGTCCAAACTCTTCGCCTCACTTCATTGGCAGATATTGCAGTAGGCGACCAGGTAAATCTCGAACTTGCTTTACTAAGTGGCTCGCGTATGGGTGGGCATATAGTTCAAGGTCATGTCGATGGCGTTGCAGTTGTAGAAGAGAACTCCAATGGAGAGAAGTGGAACAAGGTAGTAATTCGAATCCCAGAAAAGCTGGCAAAGTACATTGTAAATCAAGGATCAATTGCCGTTGATGGCGTCTCGCTTACCGTTGGTGAAATTTATGGCGATTTGGTGACGTTATGGCTGATACCGGAAACTCTTGCTAAGACAAATTTGGGTTCGAAGGTTTTAGGATCTAAATTAAATATTGAAGTGGATGTGTTAGCTAAATATATAGAACGCTTGATGAAAGCGAGTGAGTAATTTGTCTAGTCAGCTAGAAGACGGAATCAGACGTTTTGCACAAGGCGAATTTGTCATTGTTACTGACGATATGAATCGTGAAAATGAGGGTGATCTATTTCTACTAGCAAGTGCAGCATCAACTAAAAAAATCGGCTTTATGATTCGACACACCTCAGGCGTCTTATGTGTTGCTATGACCGAAACGCGATCAAGAGAGCTACATCTTCCGCTAATGGTTAAGCACAATCAGGACACTAAACGCACTGCTTTTACCGTGACAGTAGATGTTAAACACGGAATATCAACTGGTATCAGCGCAGAAGAACGCGCAAACACAATCAGAGCTTTAGCTGATAAGAAATCAACGGCCGAAGATTTCATAAGACCTGGCCATATATTCCCTCTTATTGCTCATGAAGGTGGGCTTTCAAGTCGACGCGGACATACTGAAGCAGTAATTGAACTTTGCCGACGTGCAAACCAAGCCTCGGTTGGCGTGATTTGTGAGCTAGTCAACGAGGACGGTTCGATGATGCGCGGGGAAGACCTTAGGAATTTTGCAAAAAATCACAGCATTCCGATAATTACGATCGAAGAACTCGCCGAGCGTGCCACTAAACAAATGCCCATGCCCTCCAAAATTGATAAGTGGGTGCGACTGCCCAGACCAGGCGGGGATTGGCAAATGGCCACGTTTACCGGGAAAGGTGGTGTTCCGCATGCCGTGTGCACCTTCGGCAATTTTGAGTTAGGTCGACAATTAGTACGGGTTCATTCCGAATGCCTAACTGGCGATGTGCTGGGTTCACTTCGGTGCGATTGTGGAGAACAGCTTGAAGAGTCCTTTAGATTAATTGAATATTCGGGCTCGGGTTTAGTTATCTACCTTCGCGAACAAGAGGGAAGAGGAATTGGCTTGGAAGAAAAATTGCGTGCCTATCAGCTGCAAGATGAAGGTTTAGATACGGTGGAAGCTAATTTGGCTTTAGGCCATGAGATCGATGAACGAGATTTTATGGACGCTGTAGAGATAGTTAGGTCGCTCAAGATTGATGAAATAATGCTGTTGACTAACAATCCTGACAAATTAGCGGCTTTTAAGAGTTCCGGAATTAAAACCAATTCAAGACCCTTACCAACTAAGTCAAATCCACATAATCTTGCCTATCTTCAGACAAAGCGTGATCGACTTGGGCACATTCTTCTTGATCAAAACAAAAATGATAGGACGATGTAATGTCAGGCAATTCACCAGAAATTAAGGTTAGTGATTTAAGCGGCGCACGCGTGAGGATAATTTCTGCCCGATGGCATAGAGAGATCTGCGAGCAATTAGTTATAGGCGCAAAGCGAGCAATTACCGAATCCAAAATTAAGAATGTAACCGTGCACGAAGTACCTGGCTCGTTCGAGTTACCGCTCGCGGCGAAGTTTGCTCTTCAGAATGGAGCGGACATCGCAGTTGTACTTGGAGTTGTACTTAAAGGTGAAACGCCTCATTTTGATTATGTATGTAAAGGAGTTACCGATGGAGTCATGCAAGTTTCTCTCGAGCTGGGCAAACCAATTGGATTTGGTGTTCTGATGGTTGAGAATATCGAACAAGCAATCGCGAGATCTGGCGGTCCTGGAAGTAAAGAAGATAAAGGTTATGACAGTGCGATTGCAGCGCTAGAGCTACTTAGACTCCAACGACATTTGGATGGTAGATTCGTACCGTGACTTCGGCTGGTAAGCGGTTTCGTGAGGCTCTCGCTGCAGAATCACCGCTACAAATAGTCGGAACAATAAATGCCAACCATGCGCTCTTAGCAAAAGCCGCCGGTTTTAGAGCAATTTATCTCTCGGGTGGTGGTGTTTCCGCGGGCTCCCTGGGAATGCCAGATCTTGGAATACTCACACTTGAAGATGTATTAGTAGATTTAAAAAGAATTGTTGCAGTCTGCGATCTTCCGATCCTCGTAGATATCGATACCGGTTTTGGCCCATCTGCTTTCAATATTGAGCGAACCATAAAATCTTTGATTTTAGCTGGTGCTGCGGCCGCGCAGATTGAAGATCAAATTTCAGCAAAGCGTTGTGGGCACCGCCCAAATAAAGAGGTCGTAACTCTCGACGAGATGGTTGATCGAATCACCGCTGCATCTAGCGCACGTGGCTCTGATCCCTTCTACATTGTTGCTCGAACCGACTCGTTAGCAATTGAAGGCATAGACTCCGCAATAAAGCGCGCTAAGGCTTACGTTGAAGCTGGCGCAGATGCAATTTTTGCCGAAGCTGTGATCGATTTAGATCAGTACAAGAAATTCACCTCAGAACTTTCGGTTCCAGTATTGGCTAACCTAACTGAATTCGGAATGACGCCATTATTCACAACTGAACAACTAAAATCAGTAAAAGTGGGTATGGCGCTGTATCCGCTTTCCGCATTTAGAGCCATGAATAAGGCAGCCTCAGAAGTTTTTCAAGTAATTCGAGGCCAAGGATCTCAAAAATCTCTGCTTGAAAAAATGCAGACTCGAGAAGAACTATACGAATCTATTCATTACCATCAATATGAACAAGCTTTAGATAAATTTCAAAGTGAGAATCGAGAATAATGATCGAATTTAAACCAAAGAAATCAGTTGCACTCTCAGGTGTGACAGCCGGAGATACCGCGCTTTCAACGGTAGGTCGAAGCGGTAATGATCTTCACTACCGAGGATACGATATTCATGACCTCGCAAAAAAATGTGAATTTGAAGAAGTAGCTTATTTAATTCTATACGGAGAATTACCATCGCGAACTCAGCTAACTGAATACAAAAATCGATCAGCGAAACTGAGAGATCTACCTTCGCCAGTAAAGACTATTTTAGAAAATCTTCCTAAGAGCACTCATCCAATGGATGTAATCAGGACTGGGGTATCTGCGCTAGGTTGTCACCTCCCTGAATCTGATTCACATGATGATGCCGGGGCGAGAGAAATTGCAGATCGACTTATTTCTTGCACCCCTTCTATGTTGCTTTATTGGTATCACTTCGCCCAAAGTGGCAAGCGCATTGATTTAAATACCGGCGCCGATTCCATAGGCGAGCATTTCCTCACGTTGCTACACCAGCAGAAACCACGTGAATCTTGGATTAAGGCTATGCAAATCTCCT
>Ga0194133_10001231_pt1 | contig 46342 bp, 49 predicted proteins | sample TA2KigOf40mmetaG_FD_155448 | JGI IMG/M metagenome (GOLD analysis project Ga0194133, IMG submission 155448) | Freshwater microbial communities from Lake Tanganyika, Tanzania - TA2015055 Kigoma Offshore 40m | ecosystem: Environmental > Aquatic > Freshwater > Lake | place: Tanzania: Lake...
ACAAAAAATATAAACAAACTAACAAAAAATATAAACAAACTAACAAAAAATATAAACAAACTAACAAAAAATATAAACAAACTAACAAAAAATATAAACAAACTAACAAAAAATATAAACAAACTAATAAAAAACAAACTAAAAAACGTAAATATTATAATAAAAAACAAAATAAAAAACAAATAAAAAAAGGTGGATTTTTAAATACAATTGGATTTAATATAGGTGGAATAGATTTTAGCAAAGAAACGGGAAAAACACAGTATAATTGGCAAACAGGTAAATGGGACCCAATGGATTGTTATAAAATAGGTCCAATTCCATTTTGTAAAATTAGGAAGTCATAATAATAATAATAATTATATATAAACTAACATAACTAACTGTTGCAACAATAATAAATAAGGGAATAAGTGAATATAGTTCATCGTCGGACATAATAATATAATTATTCAAAAGAAATATTTAAGTTGTTTTTTTTATGTTAGTATAATATAGATTAAATATGGATAAAAATAAAATGAAAATGTTAGTTATGGGTTTAATATTTTTAGGAGGTTTATATTTTTATGTTAGTTATAGTGGAAAGCAACATTTATTAGAAGGATTAACTTCTAATAATGGCGAGCAAAGATGTCCTAATTTATTGATTCAAAAAGGTTCAAAATATTATTTATACAATACGAATTTAGTTGAAGTTCCCGGCGTAAATCCAATTGAATTTAATGATTTAGAAGAATATACCGAATTTTTGGAATGGCAACGCGGTGCCGGAATTAGATGTCCTGTTTTATATTTACAAAATAGTTATGACTCACAAGGTGACAGAGTATATAAAGTTAGACCAAGTGTATCTGACCCTCAGGGAGGATTACCCCCTGTAAACACCCCACAAGTAAACCCACCAATGAGATATACTCCTTTAGTAGATGCAACTCGTAATGATCCCCCTTATAACCAAAATTCATATCCAGCTTACGACCAATCGAGTTATTATACTGGTTCAATGACTCCTTTAGACGCAATAAAAAATTCAAATTATAATATGTTATTTAGTGATAATGCGATGGATCCAAATTGGGGTGGAGCAGAATATACACAAGCTTTAGTAGATAGTGGATTTTATAAAGGAAATGAAGTAAGTATAGCGGTTGCATAAATATAAGAATAATATACAAATAAAAATTTATATGTATATTATAATGGATAAATCAAATCAAATAACAACAAATCTATTTAAAATATATAGTGATGATGGAATAACAATAAATACATTTGATTCCATTTGTAATAAAATAGAAGATATAAATAAATTACTTGATGAAGATATTTGTGAATCAGCTATTTTAGAAAGTGAGCCAAATTATTTTGATGAAAAATATTTACAAAAATTAAATGAAAAAATAACATTTAATATTGTTGATTTAATTCCAATGGAAACATTAAGACGATGTGCTGATAGTTTGGCGCATAATATTGCTTTACAAATTAATGAAGATTTTTCCGAAACTTTATCTCAACCAGAATCAGAATCAGAATCAGCATCTATTTCAAATATATATGGTGGTGCAAATAGTAATAATTTGATGTTAACAGATGAAAATCAAATAAGTAATTTTATAGATCAAATATTAACTGGAACAAATGGAAGAGAAGAAATACAATTATCTGAAAATGAAAATGAAAATATTGATTTAGAAGAAACCCAATTAGAAGTTGAAGAAACAAATAATACTATAAATGTATTAAATAAATTAGAAAGTTTAATAAAAATATGTATTTATGCGATGACGAATTCAAATAATAATAGTGAAACAAATATAAGTGAAACAAATACAATTGAAACAAATAATATTAATATTAATGAAGAAATTAATGCAATTGAAACAACATCAACATCTGAATTTAATTCTTCTAAAAATAATACATTTAGTGAAATATCTGGAGAATCGAGAGTTCCTGATAATATTCTTAAAAAAAAATATTTTTATAATGACTTATTTTATTATTGTTATTTATATTATATACTTTCAGAACTAATTGATTCAAATCCAAATGAAATATTTTTATTAAATACTACTACATATATTTATACATATTTAATACTATTAATATTAATGCCAAATATTACAACATATTTAAGTTCAACAAAAATAAGACGTTATTTATTAATTGAATCAGAATTATATAATTTATTAGAAAATATAGATAAATTATTATTAAATTCTTTTAACCAAGATGCAATTTTAAATACTAATGAAATGGAAATAAAGATAATAGGTGGAATCATAACATTATTTAATCATAAAGCAAACATTAATGAATTAAATAATTTAACTACACCATTATCTCCTAATATTAATAATATTAATAAACCAATGCCAATATCTCCTAGTATTAGTGAAACAAGTAATGCTTCTGTACCAAGTAATGCTTCTATACCAAGTAATGCTTCTGTACCAAGTAATGCTTCTATACCAAGTAATATTACCGCACCTGTAGGTGAAGGCACAAATTTAAATCCAGATTTATTAAATATAACAAGTCCAGGATATTTAAATCAAGAACAAAATTTAAATCGAGAACAAAATAAAATTACAATTAGTCAACCATTAAAATTACCTGAAAATATTGGTTCTTTAGACCCAAATATTGCATCTCAAGATCAAGGCATTTCAAGTTTATTTAAAGGTGGTTCTTGTAAACATATTGATTTAAGAAATGAATTATTATTTATAAAATTTTTATTTGAATGGTCTCATGATTTTGGTCCAAGTAGAGCAATGGTTTATGTAAATGGAGATTATGATTATAAAGATAATAATAATTTTTATACAGAAAAAGGTATATTTCAAACTATATCACACGGTTGGGAAAATATTATCAAAAAAGAAGAATTACAAATAAATAATAAATATACAAATATGGATATAGAAGTTGATAAAGAAATATTTAAAAGATTAAAAAATGCTAGACACGAGGAATCAACATATATTTATAATATTATAGATGCTTTAATGATATATTGTAGTAATATTAAAGCAAATTTATTATATATTCCAATAGTTGAATTTACATGTAAAACAAAAGAAAATAATACAAAAGATATTGAATCATTTTTTAATAACATTTTTAAATATTATAATAATCAACGCATGTTTATAAAAGATGATGATACCATAAATAATATACATTTATCAATAACAAGTGATAATACACCAAATAAAGATATTCCTGAAATAAATTTTGGAAAAAATATGCAAGATATGAATTTAGATCCAATGGCAATAGCGTTAATAACACAACGTAAAGAATTATATACACAATGGGATAATTTAATTGAAAATTATCCAAATTTAATTAAAAATCCGAATATAAATCTTTTAAAAGAGACAATATTTAATAAAAATAATAATAGTTTTCAAAATATAACTGGACAAATTATTTCTAATGTTAAAACAACTCAAACTCAACAAATAAGAACAGTTGCAAAAATGTTAGATCCATTACCATCGGGAAAATTTACAATTGAAGATATTAATGGTAATCAAATAATTTCACAAAATTTAAATGGAATTGACAATAATGAAAATAAATTAATATTAAATAATGCTCTTAAAATAGCAACTATATATGGTATAAATCAATTATTAAATGTATGGATAGATAATTCAATGATTATAGAAGATTATGAATATATAATTGAAAATAATGAAATAAATGCAATTAAATTTAAAACAACCAGTCAAATAAATAAATCATTTGATTGGTATTATGGTATTTGTACAGTTAATATAATATGCGGTGCATTAATAAATGTTAGTATAAATGCAAATAATAAATATAATACAAATATTTCTGATTTAAAAAATAGGGAAAACTTATTTAATGTAAATACTAATTTTGCAAATAATATTAAACTTGATACAAAATTAAAAGAAAAATTAAAACAACAATGGGAACAAATATATAATATAGTTAACTTTATATTAGATTATGATGGATTTAAATTTGAAAAAACAGTGCAAACAGTATTAATGATTATTGCTTATTTAAAATCGTGTGGAGATGAATATCAGCGTCTAACATGTGAAGCAATGAATTATTTATTAAATAATAATAAAGAAGATTTAATAAAAAATGTAAATATAAATAATTTTGATATTAATAGTTTAAAAAATATTTTAGGTAGTACTGTTTTTTTCTTAACAAAAGATAGAATATTAATAGGTGAATCAATAGAAAAGAATACTCCATTATTTACTAATTTAAAAACTCCACACGAAGCATTTTATGATGATGTTGAAGTAGCAGAAAATTTTTATAATCAATCACAAGAAATAAATGGAAATTATTTAACAAAAAAAAGTATTGGATTAATGTCAAATAGAAGAGATGTATTAAGTAGTGCAGCTGTAATAGATTATAGTAAGAAGGTTAATGAAAATAACGAAAAAATAATAAATTTATTTAAGGCAATTATGTTAAAAACAAATCCAGAAAATTATAACAATCCAAATACTTATGGAGATAATAAAACGATTTATCAAATTATAGAAGATACAACAAATTATTATATACAATTACAGTATAATATAAATATTAATAAACAAGAAAATGTAAATTCAATAATAGAAAATATTATTAATAAAAATAGTAATACTCAAAGTGAAATTGATTCAGATATAACTCGTATATCTAATAATTTAGGTGAAATTTTAAGTCAATCAAATAATGAATTATTAACACAATTAACTCAAGCAAGTCAAACTTCTGAAGGTACAGTATTTTTAGATTCAATTCCTGAGAATGATTTAATTATAAAATATGAAATACAAATGGATATAATATCAAATTTATCAAAATTATTATTAGCATTAGAATATTATAATGCAGCATCAGAAACAAAAATGAAAACATTTTATGAAACAAGTATTAATGCAGAAATAAGTAAATCAATATCAACAACGATAGATTCAAATATGATAAATATGATTACATTAAAAAATAGTTGTAAGTTACCGACAACAACAGATGGTTTAAGTAAATTATTAGAAAAAATGATAGATGAGCCAGAAGTAATTGATAAATTATTAGATTCTTATAATAAAGCAAATGAAATATTTATAAATAAACTAACAATGTATAAAACAATTATATCAAATTTTAATTATAATTTAGAAAATAAACAAAAAAATAACGATTTAAATATTGAATGGAATATAAATGATTTAATGACAAGTTATTTAAATAATATTTTTGGAGATAAAATAAGAAATGATGTAATAACAAAATATAATGATTATTTAACTTATATTGATGCAACAAAAGATTTATTTGGTGAAAAATTTTTTTCAGATATTAAAACTAAAATGGAATCTGAATCTAGAAGATTAGAACGTTCAAGATCTCGTACAGGAGAAAGAGTAACATATTTTTCGGAAAATGAAAATGCAGAAGAATTAAAAGAACAAATTATACAAGAATTAGAAAATTATTTTAAAGAAAAAAATGAACTAGAACAAGAAAAATTAAAAAAAGAACAAGAAATATTAGAAGCAGACCAATTATTAATAAAAAATAAAGGAAAAAAAAATATAATACAACAATTAAAGGGATTTTTATTTGATTCTTTGGCAGATATTAAAAAAATGATAACAGGAACTAAAAAAGATATACGTACAATTGATGGACGTTTAAAATTAATATCAACTAATATACAAAAATTAACTGAAAAAAAACAAAAAATAGAAATAAAAGATGTACAACGTACAAAAGTATTTGGTTATGAAACACTTAAAAATGCTTTTAATTATTTATTGGGTCGCCGTAGCACCGGTGCTACAAATTTAACAATTGATACAACTGTAGAAAATACTGATTCTTCTACTGGAATTACTCCTGGATTAAAAAACGTTGAATTATTTACGCCTGGTACCGGTAAAAGAAAAACAACTGAATTAGAAGAAGAAATTATAAGCCCAACAGAAAGCCCAACAAAAAAACAAAAACAAACTCCACTCGAATTTGGAGGTAAAGGTAAAACTTTAAAACAAAAGCGTCGTCATTATTCTACTAAACGTACTAAACTAACAAATAATAAAAAACATACTAAATATATGAAGAAAAAAATTTTAAGAAAAACACGCACCAAATAAAATGACTAAATAAAATACAATTAAATAAAATAATATTACTAAACTTAATAATATTATTTGTTAATTTATTGGCTATCTAAAAACTTCATTGTTGCATTTAATGAATCCTTTGCTTCTTTTAATGAATTTAATGCATTAACTGCCTCAATATTTGCTGTACCATCTGTCTTCATATTTAATGCCTGTTTTAACATCATAAAACTAAAATAATCATCTAAATTAATTATGGCTGTTTCATAATCTTTTCTATATTTTGAAATAAGTAATTCATCTTGAAGTTTAACAACTTGAGCTTTAACAGCGGCGGCATAACTAGAAGATGTGCCAGCTTCACCTGTAGTAGCAGAATCATTATTCGTTAAACCTTCGACAACACGGACTTGTAATTGAAACATTTTAATAACCATATAAATAATAAATGTGGCAACAATTACTATACCAATTAGCTTAAACATCTCGTCGTTCATTATATTTAGAAAATATAATATTTATTCTAAATATAATATATATTGTCGTTTTTTTATTGATAATCAAGTTTCACCACAATTTTTAAATATAGAATAGATGAATTATACTATATTAATTGATTGTTTAGAAGGTAGTCCAATTTGTTCTGATTGTAAAGCAACTTCAACCATATTTGTAGATTTATTCTCAATATCTTTCATAATAGATTGTATATTTTGGTCTGACATTATTATAAATATATTTATAATAATGTTTTTATATTATGTTAAAATCAATTTTTTATATACAGCATTCGCTACAATAATATATTTTCAAATCCTTATCTCTTTTTTTCTGAATAAATTCAATAACATCTTCTTTATCAGCTCCATCTACATATTCTAATTCATCTAAAAATCCTCGTCTATAAACATTAATTGCATTTGCTGTTGCAATATGTTTTTGATATAAATTATATATTTCAGTTAAAAAATCATTTCTATTTTGCTTATTTTCTTCACTTGAACCTAAGAATTTAAATATATCTGTACTTAGTTTATAGAAATTTTTATGAGATTCAAGCTCTTGGTCTACTCTATCTTTTAATTGCCATAATAATTCAATACTTGTTAAAACTCCACAAAATAAGGATATTAACGCATTTAATAATGAAATAGTTTTTTGATCTAAATAATTTTGCAAACCCACAGCAAAAAATGAATTTAAACCGCTTAATATTATGAGAGGGATTCTGAATACACAAAATAAAATATTTTTATAAAAATGGTGTTTTCTGTTGTGATAAATACTTAAATAAACGCAATTTTTTCTCAATTTAATTAAAATTTGGTCAATTTCGTTTTGTGATTTAGCACTCCGTGTTTGTTCTGTTATACATAATAAATTATTTATATTTTGTTTAACGGTTTCTTTTTCTTGTATAGTTAATTCTACATTTTCTTCTGTTGGCATTTAAATATAATATTATTGATTCTATTTAATATATTTTTTATGTTTTATTCTTTAAGATAACTAACAATAGTTGCAATTGTTGTTTTACTGATTTTCCTTGCTTTTCCATTTGCATCAATTGTGCAAACATTATTTAAGCAATTCTCATCTGTTTGTATTGCTTTAATTAAGTTAGGTAATGTTTTAAATTGTTGTAAAATAGCTAAAGCACTTGCTGAACTAACACCAGGAATTTGACATAACATTATTTCACCAATATTTGATGCTGTAATATTTTCTTTTTTAACTTTTTTAATTACCGAACAATATTCTTTTTCTTCCTTTATTGTATTAGTTTCTCCTGTATTTTCACTTGTTTCTCCATTATTTTCACCAGTTTGAGTTGGTGTTGTTAGTTTATTAGAATAAAATCCTAGTTTATTTAATTTTAAATTACTAACAAGTTTATAAACCATAGTACAACAAAGATGTGCTGTTTCTTCTAAATTATTTGAACGCATTAGAGAAAATCCTTTGAAATAATTAATAGAAAACATTGCAGAATATAAGGTTTGTTTATCAATTCTGTCTTTAAATGCATTAAATCTGAACATATCGCCTTCAATTAAATATATAATATTATGATTATGATGATTTAATCCATTTAAACGATAAGATTGTTCTTCATATCTTCCGTCTTTAATACTGGCTGCTAAATCAGATAAAGTTTTTCTTTCAACAATAACGCAATCATTTTCGCCATCATTAATAATAATGTCGCCTAAAGGAAGAGATTCGGAGATAATATTGATGGCTTTAAATTTAGGATTAGAACTAACAAGTTCTTGGCATTTTTTAAGTAATTCGGATTCACGTACATCAATTTTAATAAGCATTTATAATTAACTATGTTAGTTTGTTGTTAAGTTATTTTTTATGAAATATATTATATTTTATCTTCTTTCCATTAAATATATTATATTTAAAACAATATAAAGACAAATTATTAATATAATGTGTGTAATATATTAATAATATATTGTTAAGTATATTTTTGCTCCACTTTTCTTAAAAGTGGACTTAAAAGTTGAAATTTTTGCTCCACTTTTCTTAAAAGTGGACTTAAAAGTGGAAATTTTAACCCATATTTCCACCGTGAGTAGCGTGATATCCATACTTTTGAGTTTGGACGGTTGTATTTGGCATACAAACTAAGCCAAATTGAGTATTTGTTGCTCCAATTAATCCAGGATTAGATGACATAAACCAACCGATAGATGGTGCGAGTCCGGATTTTTTTAAGCCACCACATACGTTAGTTCTATTGACAATTGAAGCTGCATTACGAGCACGTTTACTTGCATTCATTAAAGGCATTTTATACACTAGAATAACATTTTATTTTTTTATAAAAGAAAAAATAAAATAATTTCCTAAATAATAATTTATTAAAATACTTTTATATTTAATCTAAATATTTCCAAATAAACCCTCCCGCAGTTTTTCTATAATTACGTAATACTCCTTGAATACAGCTGGGATGTCTATTTATTTCTTTTGAAGCTGATACTATTGATGGGAATTCCTTAATAAAATTACTTTCTAAATCATATTGTCCTATTTTTCTAGTAAAATTATTTCCTAAACCTGTTTGAAATTTATGTATTTGATTTTCTTGATTAGTAACCCATTCTAAATTAGATACAGCATTATTTAATTTATTACCATCAATATGGTTAACTTGTTCTTTATTTTCTGGATTTTCAATAAATGTTTGAGCTATAATACGATGTAATCTATATGTTTTTGAATCTATTGCACATATATTATAACCAGAAATTGATGGTTTATAATTGTCCATTATTTTACCATTTGCATTTTTAAATCTTCCTAAATTTGAAACATAATATATTTTTATTGTATTTTGAACTTGTTTCCATATTTCCCCTTCAACATTTTCCTCACATATTTTATATTGCCATTTAAATTTATATGCAGATAATTTTGTTTTATATATTTTAAATCAACATATAACCCAAAGAAAATATATGTTACAATTACATTATGGGTTATTATTATCAAACCCAACATATAGTAATGTAGAAAATTATTTAACAAATGAGTTTTGGTTAAGAGATTTGTTATCATATAATATTATGGATTATAGTGTAAGTTATGAAGATATGTTAACAGTTGCAAAAATTTTTAACCTCAAACAAACAATGAGTTGTTTGGAAAAAATGACTTAAATACAAATTTACATATTATATTTTCTAGTTAACAAACGTTTACCACGTCTTCTTTTTGTCTTTTTATTTTTTCTTTTTTTGCGTTGTTTGCCGCCAACAAATTGTTTTGGATTTAAATTCATTATTAATCGGCGTATTTGAGAAATCCACGGTTCATTTCCAATAGTAATTTTATCAATAACTTTTCTAATATTTGGTGTATATATTTGTTCTAAACATTTATAATGATCCCTAGTTTTTCTTTTCATAACTTCACTCATTATGTGTGTATCCATATCAAATTTTTTTACTCTTTTATAAATTTTACCATCAATTGACATAAAATAAATGCCGGATGTAGAAGTGTCTATTAATCGTATATATTCTTTTTCATCTAGTGTTAAAACTTTTCTATATGCTTCATATGGAGTTTGGTCGTTATCTATTACATATAGTTTTCCATCATCAACTCCTTCAGTAAAAAATTTATAAAACCCTTGTTCTGAATCATTAACAATTTGTGCATCGCTATAACGCTCTTCAGCAGAATTTGCGGCATAATATGGCAATACAATACTAACGTAATAATAAATTATTATGCCTTTTATTATTTCTTCATTGGTAAAATTGAGTTGCTGGTTATTTTTTAAAAAAATAGATATAGATTGTTCTAAAATGGCTTTTTCTTCATTAGTACAGCAGGGTTTAAACTCACCTAATGAATATTCTTTTGGAACAAATTCTTGAAACCATTTTTTAGTGCAATCATTAAGTATTGCTAATGTTATTCTAAATGTTTCTTTATCGTTTATATCCATATAATATACATTGGTAATTATTTTATAAAAAATTGAATTACTTTAAATAAAAAATAAATATTATAACAGATATACGTATTTAAAATGATTGCAAATTATAACTATGATAATGACAGAGATATTGATATCGCCGGTTTTATAGATGCCGAAAGAAAATCAGCTCCAAGAATATTATTACCTATTAAAGAGGGAATACATAATAGTTTAGAGGCATTAAGAAAAGCAAGATTAATTGATGAAACTGTAAAAGGGCAAATAATATTGATGTTTTATTTTGATAATGATGCATTATCAAAATTTTGCATATTAGATATGGCAACAAATCATACAGGTATGACAAATATAGAATCAAAGAAACAATATAAATTATGGCACCACGAGGGAATAAAAACAGGTTTTAGTGAATATGGTATAGGTTCAAAAAAAGAAAATTTACGTTGTTGTAATTTAATCGAGCACCATACAATAACTAATAGTGGTAAATATGAAATGACAAGATGGGATATATCTCGTAGTATAGAAGATAATCGTTTGTTAGATGTTGTTAGTTATGAATTAGAACCTGAATATAAACTTTTAGATAAGTATAAAATATCAGAATATAATACTTATACATTAGTTCAATGTAGTGAAATATTACCAAGATTAAAGAATTCAGATACTTCTAATTATATTAAAGATACAAATATTGGATTATATAAGGAATTATGTGAACATCTTGTTAGGTGGGATAGTGATAATATTGAAATTATATACAAGGTATTTGAAAATAATAACGAACCAATGATTGATGAAATAATATTACCAGGATTAAGTAATATATTAGCATTTAATAGAAAGGAATATGAATTAATATGTTGTAAGGATAAAATAAATGGAAATTATCAAAGTTTTATTTTAATAAATGAAAATATTGATGACGAAAATTACGTTAATTTTAATAGAGATGAATTAACTACATTACAAAATTGCAATAAAAATAAGGAGGCTAAATATGGGACATTTTACAATAATCAAACTTTAGATACTTTTCAAGGTAAGTTGTTAACAACTAAAGAAATTATAAATAATGGAAAAAAATCAAAGGTTGAACTAACATACAAAAATATTATAAAACATTATGAACATAAATCTACATTAAAATTAATTTGTTCTACTGATGAATATGACCCAGAAGAATCTGCAGATAAATTTGGGTTCTATGGCTTTAGAGAAGTTGATGGATTTAATGTTGTTTTAACTACTCCTCAACCTCTTAGGTTACAATGGAACTTATTTAAAAGTCACAGAACCAGACATAATCAATTGAGATGTGGTATTCAATATAATAGAGATAGTGATGAATTTCTATTATCGGATTCAAGTAAAACTTTATCTGATGATAGACGATTTGAAATATCTTTAAGATATAATTTATTAAAATTAACATATGATTATATTTCTAGTATGAGAAAACACTATGACGATTATAATACTGAAAAAAAAAAGATACCTGCTACAACTCCTGCACCAGCATTAGCTCCAGTTTTAGAGCCAGTTATAGCTCCAGTTTTAGAGCCAGTTATAGCTCCAGTATTAGAGCCAGTTATAGCTCCAGTTTTAGAGCCAGTTATAGCTCCAGTATTAGAGCCAGTATTAGAGCCAGTTGTAGCTCCAGTATTAAAGCCAGTTGTAGCTCCAGTATTAAAGCCAGTATTAGAGCCAGTTGTAGCTCCAGTATTAGAGCCAGTTATAGCTCCAGTATTAGAGCCAGTTATAGCTCCAGTATTAGAGCCAGTATTAGAGCCAGTTGTAGCTCCAGTATTAAAGCCAGTATTAGAGCCAGTTGTAGCTCCAGTATTAAAGCCAGTAGTAGCTCCAGTATTAGAGCCAGTATTAGAGCCAGTATTAGCTCCAGTTTTAGAGCCAGTTGTAGAGCCAGTTGTAGAGCCAGTATTGAATACAACCTCAACAGATATAAATTATACGAATTATACTATATCAGGTCAAAAAAGAAAAAGAGTTACAATAGATGCGGCAAAAACGGCATTAACAATAATATTAAAAAAATATGAAGAAGGAATAATGCAAGAAAATATTAAAAATTTATTAGTTGATATAGCGTGTCATCTTATAGGAAAAGGTGGAGATGACGACACTTATTTATTTATAAACGATGTAAGTGTAGATAAATTATATTTGCATATAAATTCAATATGGAATTTAAAATATGATGAAAATGATAATGTAAAGATGGGTTCAAAAATAGTAGATTTTGTTGAGGAGAATAATTTGGTCCCGACTTAGTTATCCTCCAAAATACGGCAATATAATATATTTCGTTAAAATATTAAAATAATAATATATATTGTATATATTATGGATAAAATAAATAAATTATATTATATTAATTTAAATCGTCGTAAAGATCGAAATGAACATTTTTTAAATGAATGTAAAAAACAAAATATACCAAATGATAAAATTCAAAGGTTTGAAGCATTAGATGGAAATACATATAATTTTAATGAAAAAGAATTAAATATGTTTAATAAATGTGATTTTAAAGGAAGAAATTTTGAAAAAAAAATATATGGTAATCAATTAAGTCATTATTATATATTTAAAGAAATGATTGAAAAATCATATGAATATATAATTATTTGTCAAGATGATGTAGTATTTAAAGAGAATTTTTTAGATTACTTAAATAAATTAATGCAAAATATACCGGAAAATGCGGAAATGATAAATATTGGTTTACATAAAGTGGGTTCATATAGTTATTTTGTTCCTTGGGATTTAACAAAAGAAGATAATATCAATGATTATGGAATAATAATAAACAATAATGATAATATATGTAAATTAAAACGTGGTATTAATCCATGTTCATTAGCATATATATTAACATTAAAAGGAGCAAAAAACTTTGTTAGTTATTTTAAAGAAAAAGGATTTTTACGTGCAACAGATGGTAATTTTAATGATTATTTAGAATTTAAAGACATATTTTATGGTTCTATACCAGTATTATGTACAGGTAATCCAAGTTTAGGTTCAGATATATTTGGTCAAACTTAGTTATCCTCCAAAACGCTGCTTTATATATTATTCTAAAACAGCTTAAATAGAATACAACTTTATTATGTAATGACAGAACAAGCAGTATCAGTTATTCGTGACGACGATATTATTAAAACTGACGAAGGATTAATATTTAACCCTTATAATCCATTAAATTCTGAGATTACATTGAATGATGTTCAATATATTCTCACAAAATATGGTATTCCTTCAACCGTGTTTAATTTTGAACTTTATCGACGCGCTTTTATTCATCGCTCTTACACTAAACGTCCCGGATTTGAAAACATTCAACAAAATATTACTATTGTTGAAAAACCATCAGATTGTATGCCATTAAGTAGTAAATCTAATGAGCGTTTAGAATTTTTAGGAGACGGAGTTTTAGAATGCGTTACCAAATATTATTTATATCGCCGATTCCCTAAAGCAGATGAAGGTTTTATGACGGAAAAAAAGATTGCAATTGTTAAAAATGAGGCTATCGGTAAAATCGCTCTAGAAATGGGATTACAAAAATGGTTAATCATATCTCGTAATGCTGAGGAAAAAAAGATTAGAACAAATTTAAAGAAATTAGGATGTTTATTTGAATCGTTTATTGGTGCGCTATTTTTAGACTTTAACAAAATACAGGTACACGATGATGAAGGGTGGTTTGATAATATATTTGTTACTGGACCTGGATTTCAAATGGCACAAAAATTTATCGAGAATGTATTTGAAAGACATATAGATTGGATTGCTCTAATACAAAATGATGATAATTACAAAAATATATTACAGGTTAAGATACAAAAGGAATTCAAAGTTACACCACATTATTTAGAATTAACAAATGATTTAGAAGAAGGATATAAAATGGGAGTTTATTTATGTTTAGGACAACCAATTCATAGTGTCGAAATAAAGGACGCATTACATATAAATTCTTTTAATAATTTTAAGGCAGTACAAGAACATTTGTTAACAAATGATGGTAAAATATTTTTATTTTTAGGAGAAGGCCAGCATAAAATTAAAAGAAAGGCAGAACAAATGGCGTGCGAAGAAGCATTGAAAAAATTAAATATTTAATAGTTAAAATATAAAGATAATTTTATAAAATATATAATTATGACAAGTATTAATGATGATTATTCAGATGAAGAAAGAAGTGATAATAGTAATGTAGAATTTGATGTTGAGACGTGTACAGAAGTATATAAAGAAGTTATAAGAGATGCAAAATATGGAGATTTAGTTGGAGATGTTACGCGTGAAAATATGACGTTTATAGTAAATAAAAAAAAGATAAAAATGTATTTTTATTTAGACTTTTCATTTGATTTTGAAGAAGGTTTTTATCATACATATTTTACGAACTTTGAATTAGATACTTGGGTAAAGCCGAGTTTAAGAAAAGAAATGGAAAGGTATGTAAGAAATAATTTTGTAACAGAAGATAGATTATCATGTTAGTTTTATATATTTACTAATAGTAAAAATATAAAAATTTATATATAGAAATATATTAGAGTAATGAATCCTTTAGAAGCATTAAAAGATAGATTAAAGGTGAAACCACAAGTTCAACATAATGTTGGTGTAAAAGTTATTGTTGCTCCTGTTGATAAAGAAGAAGAAACAAATGTAGTTGAAGAAAAAAAAGATATAAAAAAGACGGAAATTATTGTCGACAAAGATGATGGAAAAAGGGCGCAAGATATTTTAGAGAAAATAAAACAAAAGAAGATTTCTGCCGTTGTAAAAAAGGTTGCAGAAGAAAAACCAGTTATTAAAGAATCACAAGCACCAATTATTATAGAAGAAGAAAAGAAAAAGAAACCAAAAAAACTCAAAGCTCCCATTTTGTTAGTTGAAGAAGAAGAAAAACCTGTTGAAATATTACCAGAAGGTGGCCCTCGATTAGAAGAAATAGAAGTAGAAAAAGTAGAACCAGCTATTCCTTTAGAAGAAGATATTATAATTGACGTAAAGCCACCTAGAAAAAGAATTTCAAAGAAAGCACCAAAGGGCATCAAAGAAATTGGACCGGAAATAATGATTCAGATTGGAGATACACCTTTACCTAAACGTATTCCACCTCCCGCTGTTTATGATATGAAAGTTTCTAGCTATTATATGAATAATCGCGAAATTTTTGTTAATTTTATTAATAACTTATTTGAACCTTATAAAGAAGATTTATTAGACGAATCTAAAGGTATTTCTTGTGAAGATATTGGAAAAGATACTGGAGAAATTACAATGTTAACACATCAAAAAATTGTACGCGATTATATGAATTTATATACACCATATCGTGGACTACTTTTATATCACGGTTTAGGTTCAGGTAAAACGTGTACTTCAATTGCGATAACAATAGCTGTGGCAGAAGGATTAAAAAAATCCGGAAAAGTAATAGTTATGACACCAGCGTCGTTAAGAAGAAACTATATTGAAGAAATAAAGAAATGTGGAGATTTATTATTTAGAAAAAAACAATTTTGGGAATGGATATCAATTGATTTAAATCCCGAGTTAGTTGACCCGTTATCAGCTGCGTTAAATTTGCCTCGTGAATATATACGTCGCAGGGGTGGAGCTTGGTTAACAAATATTACTAAACCGGAGAATTACGCTGATTTAACTGCTACGGATAAAAAATCATTAAATGACCAATTAGATGAAATGATCGGTAATAAATATACTTTTATTAATTATAATGGTTTAAGAAGAGAAAGATTTAAACAACTAACAAATAATTTTGAAACTAACATATTTGATAATTCAATTGTAGTGATTGATGAGGCACATAACTTAATTAGTAGAATTGTTAATAAAATTAATAAAATAGCAAAATTTGCCGAAAAAAAACGCGGACCTAATGCAGTTCTACCAAATTCACTTGCATTACAAATATATGAATTCTTATTACGTGCCGAAAATTGTAGATTAGTATTATTAACTGGTACTCCAATCATAAATTATCCAAATGAAATTGGAATACTTTTTAATTTATTACGCGGTTATATAAAAACGTGGAGTTTTACATTAAATACAGATGGTAACAAAAAAATATCTAAAGATGAATTGAGCAGCATTTTTAATAAAGAAAAAATATTAGATTATTATGAATATATACCTAGTTCAAAAACTTTAACAATAACACGTAATCCACTTGGTTTTGAAAATAAAATTACAGCTAGTTCCGGTTATAAAGGGGTTACAAATGAAAAGAAGGAAATAAAAGACGAACAAGGTAAAACAAAAAAAGATGAGCAAGGAAATATAATGTATGAAGATAGAGGTGTTGTTAATGATGATGATTTTATAAAAAGAATGACAAAACTATTAAAGAAACACGACATAACTGCAAATGCAAATTCAACAGATGTTAAAGTATATACTGCATTACCTGATACATTAGAGGAATTTGCCAATAATTTTATAGATAGAACTACAGGTACAACATCAAATATGGAAAAATTCAAACGAAGAATCGTTGGATTAACGTCATATTTCCGTTCAGCACAAGAAGAATTATTACCTGCATATGATAAAGAATTTGATAAAGAGATAGTGATGTGTCCAATGAGTGATTATCAATTTTCTATATATGAGAATTATAGACAACAAGAAAGAAAATCGGAAAAGCCAAGTAAAAAGAAGGTTGCGGCAAATGTGGATTTAGATGGGTTATATAAAGAACCATCATCAACATATAAAATTTTTTCACGTTTAGCGTGTAATTTTGTAATGCCAAATCCTCCTGGCCGCCCAAGTCCAGCTGAATATAGAATTATAGGTGAACAAATTAAAGAAGGTAAATTATTGGCATATATGAAACAAAAATATACTGAAAATAAAGCGGAATTTAATGAAGATATTCAGCAAAAATATGATGAATTAATGGCTGTAATACCTGAAGACAATTTAAAGAAACATGGCTCTGTATTATTTAATTTAATGGATAAATATATCAAAAAATATTTGACAGAAAACTATAGAGAATCCATTGAGACATATATAAGAGAACAAGGATTTGATTTTATATTTGAAGGGGAAGCTCCTAAAAATAAAAATCCAGAAGAAATGCAGTTAGTTACATTACAAAAAGATGCGGATAAGGCTGCAAAGAAAAGACAGAAGGAAGAAGAAAAGCTTGCAAAGTTAAAACGATTAGAAGAAGAAAAGATTGCAAAATTGAGGCAAAAAGAAGAAGAAAAGGCCGCTAAGCTTAAACGTTTAGAAGATGAAAAGAAGGAAAAACAGGCTAAACGTTTAGAAGAATTAAACAAAAAAAAAGAGGAAAAGGTTTTAAAGAAGGCGGAAGAAAAAGCTGCTAAAGATGCGTTAAAAGAAGAAAAAAAGGCTAAAACGTTTAGAAGAATTAAACAAAAAAAAAGAGGAAAAGGTTTTAAAGAAGGCGGAAGAAAAAGCTGCTAAAGATGCGTTAAAAGAAGAAAAAAAGGCTAAACGTTTAGAAGAATTAGAAAGAAAGAAAGCCGAAAAGGAAACCAAAAAAAAGAAGAAAAAGCAAGAATCTGAAGATGATGAAGATGATGAAGATGATGAAGAAGATGAAGAAGATGAAGAAGATGAAGATGATGAAGAGGATGAAGAAGAGGAAGAGGAAGAGGAAGAGGATGAAGATATGAGTGGTGGTGCAAATACGGATTATAAGGTTGAAGAGCCAGAAGATCCGGCGGAAAAATTTGTAGATGAACAATTAGGTAATGATGACGGGTCAGTATTATCAATACATTTAGAAGATTATAAAGATGAAGATGCGATAGCAAGAGAGGCAGATGAACTAGAAGGAGACGAAATATTAGAACGTATGGGTTCAGTTGATTATAAAGAAGCAATTAAGTCAGCTTTAAGATATTTACAAATACATTCGCAAGAATATTTATCATTAAAGGGATTAGAAACATATAGTCCTAAATTTTTAGAGATTTTAAATAATATTGATGATCACGAGCATCCAGGTTTACATTTAGTTTATAGTCAATTTAGGTCGATGGAAGGAATAGGAATATTTTCTCTTGTATTAGAAGCAAACGGATATGCAAGATTTAAAATTAAACGCACAGGAGCTGATGGATGGGAAATAAATATGAGCGAAGAAGATCAAGGAAAGCCGTGTTATGCATTATATACTGGTACAGAAGATGATGAAGAACGTGAAATATTACGTAATATTTATAATGGCCAATGGGAATATATTCCAAACAATATTGCGACACATCTTCGCACAAAGAGTAGTAATAATAATTTAGGGGAAATAATTAAAGTACTTATGATTACAAGTGCTGGTTCAGAAGGTATTAACTTACGTAATACACGTTATGTTCATATTATGGAACCATATTGGCATCCGGTTCGTGTAGAACAAGTTATAGGTCGTGCTCGCCGTATTTGTTCGCATCAGTCATTACCAAAAGAACTACAAACAGTACATGTATTTGTCTATGTTTCAGTGTTAACAGAAAAGCAATTGAAAAGTGAAATGGCGATGGAGCTGCGTTTAAAAGATCAATCAAAATTACCCCCCTTTTTACCGCAAACAACAGACCAATTATTACTGGAAATATCAAATATTAAGGAAAATTTGTCATCACAGTTGTTAAAAGCTGTAAAAGAATCTGCTATAGATTGTGCTACACACGCGAAATCAACGTCTAAAGAAGGTTTAGTTTGTTTATCATTTGGTCAACCTAACGTACAAGATTGGGCGTTTAATCCATCAATAACCCAAGATGAAAATGACACAGTGGCAGATATAAATAAGGTTACAATAGATTGGGAGGGAAGAGAATTCACATTAAAATCGACTGGAAAAAAATATGTATTAAGAATGGATACAAGAGAAGTATATGATTATGATAGTGTAATAAGAGCAAAACAAATACCTGGTGTTAAACCCATTAAAATAGGTAAACTAACAAAAAATTCTAAAGGAGATTACGAAATAGTTAAGGAAAAAATATAAGATTAATTATCTGTTGAGTTTTGTTTTAGTAACAAACTAACAATATCTAAAATTTTATTTAACTTTTCATCAGTTTCATTAATTTTGTTAGTTAGTTCATTAATTTGTTTAATAATTTGAGAATTAGAAATAATTGGATTATTTATATTTGTATTTGTATTTGTAGAAGGTTGTGCTACTGGTGCAAATGTATTAATCCCGATATCTAATAAATTGACGGATTTTTGCTCTTCATATTGGATTGTTATTTTGTCTTTATCTTCATTTTTATCTTCATTTTTATCTAAAGTTTTAAGTTTTGAAAATATGTTAGTTACGGATAAATTGGTTTCATTTTCATCATTCCAAGTTACTTTTTTTGGTTTTTCCGATATATTTAGAGATATATTATTTGTATTATCAATTTGAATATGTTTTAAACGCTGACTTGAATTTGTCTTTAAAATATTATCTTGCTGTTGTTGTGGTTTAACGGATGTTTCGAATGGTTGTAACCATTTTTGTGCGTTTGGATCTGGACTAATCAAAATATCTCGTTCTCTTTCAGCCATTTTATCGGCAACTAAACTATCCATAGATGTAATTTTTTCCTCAGAAATATTATAACTTAGATTAATTTCTTTAGGTTTAGGAGTATTCATAAAAGAATCAAAATCATTTTTACGCAACTCATATTGTGATTCAAATTCTTGTTTTCTTGCTGTTTGAATATCTTCTATTTTATAAGGTTCTAATACTTCTTCGTCGCTAATTTTAATAAGTTTAGGTTGTTCTTTAGGAAATAATTTATTAATGGCAATAACCATTTGAGATAAAAAGTGTTTATTAGCAACCATAATGGAAATTTTTGGATTTAATTTAGAAGAAAATAATCCAATATTTTTATCAAAAACAAGTTTAATATTTTGTATTAAAACAGTGTTTGATTTATTTACATTTAATTCATCTAATAACACATCCCATAAAAGTTCTATATTTTGTTTATTTAGAAAATTAGTCATCCCAATATATAATCTATTAGTTAAATATTTATGTTATTATTACGATTATAATATAAATAATGAATATTTTGTTAAATTTAAAAGAAATGGTTATAACAAATATAACAAATTATAATACATATAATTCAAAAATTATACTAACAAAACAACATAATAATAATAATAATAATAATAATAATAATAAATCTTTTGTTAGTTCACAACCAAATAAAACTACTTTTAAAAAAAATAATAAAATTCAAATGCGATTTTTTTAACAAAGAAAACACATTTAGAATATTAATGATATATATTAATCATAATTTAAAGGCAATATTTATTCATATTCCTAAAACAGGTGGTTCTTATATTGGTCCTACATTGGTCAAATATTATGGGTTTCAATGTTATTTAGAATTATTAAATAAGAGACGCTTGGATCACGACCAAGTGTGCGTTAAAAATTTGGTAAAAACTGGAAACCCAATTTATGATTCAACATTTTTAAATAAATCTTTAGGAATACTAACATATTGTAGAACAAGTGAATATTTAAGCAGTTGTATGAATATGAATGAAGAAAAATGGAATAATTATACAAAATTTTGTTTTATTCGTCATCCTTATGATCGTTTATTATCTGGTTGGAATCATATTAAGAAAATATTTAATTATAATATTCTTTTGAAAGATTACATAAATAAAGACCAGAATTCAGTTTCAGATATAGAACATTCACATATTTTTTTTGAACAATATATGCAAATAATGTTACCAAATGGTGAATGTGGTGTAGATATTATTGGACGATTCGAATATTTAGAACAAGATTTTATAGAAATTCTCAAAAAAATAGGTGTAAAACAAATAATACATATTCCTAAAAAAGTAAATGTATCGAGACCAAATAGAAGTGAAAAAATAATATTAAATAGTGATGTAATTAGAAGGGCAAATGAAATATTTAAAAATGATTTCGAAAAATTTCATTATAAAAAATATGAATTATAATAGATTATTTATTTTGTTAGTTTATAACTCGGGATTAAAATATATTTTTCTAAATTGTTCCATATATTCATCTTTTAATATATGTGTTTTTAGATAATGTTGTGTTATTTTATCTTGTAACATATGTACTATAAAAAATAAAGAATAAATACCACATTCAGTATTACCATATTGATGTTCTACGGGATAATTTTGGTCAAACTTAAAATTAATCGGATTTGTTAGTTTGGAGCCTTGTTCTATAACTCTATTAACTAATTTTTTTATTTCTTTAGGAATGGGATCTCCAGCACTATCAAAGAAAAATATGGTACCTTTTTTACAATTAATAAAAAGAGATATCCAATGACTACCGCTTTTATAATGTGGGTCTGTATTAAATATGATTCCAATTTTAAATTTACCTTTTTGCATATGTTGTTCTAAATTAAAATTACAAAGTTCTTCCCAAACGCATTCATCATTAAGCATTTTTGTGTCAAAATCTATTGGACTTGGACCCAAAAAATCAAAGCATTTATATTTTTTTTCATATTGATTCATTACTGCTATAATATCCACACTTGATAGCCATTCATTTGGATTCTTTTTCCAATCATTTGGTGACTCAGGAGCAAATGCGTCTAATAAATCTTTTTCTAAACGTTCATTTTTAACCAATTTTTTAATCCAACAAGATTCTTTGTTACAAGTTTTTGAATAAAATTCTTTTAATTTAGACCATATTTGTTTAGCATCATTAGTATTAATTATATTATCGGGATGTCTTGCATTCCACATTTCTTTAAGTTTATTTAAATCTTCATCAGAATAACAAGTAAATGAATTGCTTGATTTATCGTTATCAGGACTACAACTTAATTTTACAAATTGCTTTTTTGAATTTATTTTTTTAAATGTTTTTTTGCCGCCTTTAATTGTTTTTTTATTTTTATTTTTATTTTTATTTTTATTTTTATTTTTGTTTTTTCTTGTTAGTCGTTTCATATATTATTGCGATATTTTTCTTTTTTTCTGAAATATTATTGTTAGTTCTAGGTATAATAGCATCTTTTTTTATATTTTGTTTTGCAGTTTCAAACCAATTACAGTTTATGTCGTTAATATTATCAAATCCGGGGGATATAAATGTATTTTTTTTTAATTTTTTTTCGACGGTTTGAATCATTTCAAATTGTTTATTAACTGCTTCTTTTGATTCTTCATCTTCGCTGGCATTTCCGACATCAGAATTTTCCTCTGAATAGTAATCATCTTTGTCATCATTATAATAGTCGTCGGGGTCAGAGGAATCTTCCTTTACAGAATTTTCTTCTTCTTCTTCTTCTTCTTCTTCTTTTTTCCCTAAATTGTCTTCATTTGTATTTAATTCTAAATGTTTATCGTGTATTTTTAAATAATAAATGGCTTTTTCTATAAAAAAATTAAATCCAGTTTCATCTTGTAATAAATCATTGGGTTTATTATTATCATATAAATTGTTAAATAATCCTTCGATTCTTTTTCTATATATTTCTTTATCATTTAATTTTGTTAGTTCTTCTTGAGAATCTTTCATCTTTTTATTTAATTTACTTAAGGTAGCTTTTCCAACTAGAAAATTAAGAGTTAGTTGATTAATTAAATCTTCAGACATATTTATTATAAATATTTATAATAAATATAATACGTTTAAACTAACAAATTTATATTATTTTGTTAAATCTTTTAATTGTTGTCTTGTTGCATTATTAAAAAGAGAATAACCAATATCATTTGGATGTGAATTTGGATTAAATTGTTGAAAATTTTGTTCCTTAAATAAATTTGGAAATGGTTGTTGAACTTTATTTGAATTTTGCCATTTTACATTATATAAACTACTATCAGATGATGGAACATAAACTGCTTGACTACAATTTTGTAATGCATATACTTGATTTCGCAAATCAGATTCAACATTAATATTTGAACTATAACCAGACCAAGGTGCGGTATCATTTCCTGGATTAAATGTTTGATAAGGATTATATACAGCCTCTTGTTTTAAAGGGGTTTTTATTGGTTCTCTTAAATCAACAATAGGCATAATAGAATATTTTGTAGATGCTGGGCGAGAATCTAAATAAGGTTGTAATGGACTAGACGGAATGTTACGTACATAACTTCTTTGATAGATTGTTTGCTGTCTTAAAGAAGTTGGTTGATCTTGATATCCATAAATATTCATTTATATATAAATATAATAAATTAAATAAAATTAATTTAAACATAACTATTCTAATTAATATAATAATGTGTGGAATATTTACATTACTAAATAATAATCACGAGTATACGGAGTATAAGGAGGGTACTACATATGATGCTCCAAAACCAACAATTACATCAACTCATTCTTTAGATAGAATTAAAGAAGAATTTGGAAAGGGTTCTGGAAGAGGTCCAGAAGATTCTAAATTTGTTGAAAACAAAGAATATAATTTTTTTATGGGGTTTCATAGATTAGCTATTAATGGTTTAAATGAAAAATCAAATCAACCATTAACTATTTATGACATTACTTTAATTTGTAATGGAGAAATATATAATTACAAGAAGTTATACAGCTATATGAATATTAGCTCACCTGAAACCGATTCAGATTGTGAAGTTATTATTCATTTATTTGTTAGATATGGTATTCACCATACATTAACTATGATTGATGGTGTTTATAGTTTTATTTTATATGATAATAGAGATCCAGAAAATCCAATTATTTTTGTTGCTAGAGATACATATGGTGTAAGACCATTATATTTATTACAAAAAGCGACCTACGAAGAAGATCCTTACAATAAATATAGAACAATTGGTTTTGCGTCTGATTTAAAATCATTACATTATTTTTATGAAACTGAAGGATTTGAACATTATACATTACAGCATTTTAGACCTGGTACGTATAGTAGATTTAATTTTGTTAATAAAAAATGGGTTCATAAATATAATAGACCACACGTAATTCCATCATTTTCAATCACTATTTTAACGAGTAGTTCTGATGATGTATATGAATTAATTGCGGAGTTTTATAGTAAGATTAATACATTATTGAATACTGCTGTTAAGAAACGTTGTCAAACAACTGAAAGGCCAATTGCTTGCTTATTATCTGGTGGATTAGATAGTAGTTTAGTTGCTGCGTTAGTATGTAATTATTTTAGAAATGATGATAGAACAATTGAAACTTATAGTGTTGGTTTAGAAGGCTCTGAAGATTTAAGACACGCACGTATTGTTGCGGAATGGATTGGTTCAAGTCATACGGAAATTTTGGTGAAGGAAGAGGATATGTTTTATATTATTCCTGAAGTAATTCAAACAATTGAAAGTTATGATACGACAACGGTAAGAGCAAGTTTAGGTAATTACATTTTAGGTAAATATATTTCTGGAAATTCAGAGGCAAAGGTAATATTTAATGGAGATGGTTCAGATGAGGTATTTGGTGGTTATTTATATATGGATAAGTGTCCTGATGATATTGAATTTGATAGAGAAGTTCGCGAATTATTAGATAATATTCACGCATTTGATGTTTTGCGTTCAGATAAGTGTATTTCATCACATGGTTTAGAACCTAGAACTCCATTTTTAGATCGTAGTTTAGTAAATTACGTATTATCTATTCCACCATATTATAGAAATCATATGAATATCTATTATGGTCGTCACGGTATAGTTGAAAAGGTATTATTACGTGGTGCTTTTACTGAATCATATTTTAGAGATACTTTAGGAAGACAATTGTTACCAGATTCAGTATTATGGAGAAAGAAGGAAGCATTTAGTGATGGTGTAAGTAGAAAGGAGCGTTCATTATTTCAAATATTACAAGAAAAGATTGCTGAAAAGTTAACTGAAAAAACAGATAGAGTATTTGAACCAACAATATTTACTGAAAAATTATATTATAAGAGTATTTTTGAAATGTATTATCCTGAATGTGAAAATATAATTCCAAGATATTGGATGCCTAAATATATTGATAGTGATGACCCAAGTGCAAGAACATTACCAATGTATGAATTTAAACCAGAAACGGAAGAAATTAGAAGTATTATAGAACGAGAAGAAAGAGAGGAAGAAGAAAGAAAAAAGGCAAGACAAAATCAAAGTAAAACAACTTTTGGATTTTAAGGTAAAATAAAATTATATAATAATTATTTAAATATAATAATAAATATTATATTAGAAAAATGCCAATTATAGCTATTTGTGGATTTCAATCATCCGGTAAAGATACTATTGCCGAGTATTTGATTTCAAACTATAATTATAAAAAATTAAGTTTTGCATCTGTATTAAAAGATATTATCGCAATAATATTTGATTGGTCAAGAGATAAATTAGAGGGATTAACTAAAGAAGATAGGGCTTGGCGCGAGGAAATAGACGAATGGTGGGCAAATGCGTTAAATATGCCTAATTTAAGCCCACGATATGTATTACAATATTTTGGAACAGAATTATTTCGAGTTCATTGGCATCAAGATATATGGTTAAAAGTTATTGAAAAGAAATTGATGAATTATGAAAATATAGTAATAACTGATTGTCGATTTCCAAATGAAATAGAAATGTTAAATAAATATGGTGCAAAGTTTATACATATACATAGAAAAATGCCAGAATGGTTTGAAAAATATCAACAAGGGGAATTTGTTGAAGAAGCCGAAAAATTACATCAGTCAGAAAAAGAATGGATTCGTTGTAATCCAGATTATGTTATAAATAATAATGGAAGTTTAGATGAGTTATATGAACAAGTAAATAAATTATTATATAATAATTATATAAATGGGAAATAATTATTTATTAACTAAAATACAATTAAATGCAGTTAATATAATTATATTTTTAACTTGGTTTCTTTATTTTTTAATTGCGTTAGGATTATCAGCAAAAGCACCTGAATATTTAGATGATTTACAATATTATGTTAAAATATATATAAGTTTATTTTTAATATGGCGTTTTAATCCATTTAGGCGCGTTAAATTTACGCCGCTAGATGCAAAAATAGCATTTGAAGCGGGAATATTCATAATTATGACAACTTTTATTGGTTCAATATTAAAAACTTATTTAACCCAAATACAACACCTTTTAATCTAATTTAAAAATATCTAAATGTTTATCAAGTCTTTCTTTAACTTCGGGAATAATATTTTTAAGTTTTAGATTTTCTTTTCCTCGCATTATTTCAACACTATTATACCAATAACTTCTTGAATCAGTAGACCATCTCCATTCAGATACTTTACCTAATAATAACCAAGTTTTTACGTTTAAAATGCCGGCTAAATGAACTATATATGTATCTATCGTTATAAGTAAATCAATGTTTTGTAAAATGGCAATTGTATCTATAAAAGGTTCTTCAGTATCTATATCATAATAGTGAATTTTATTTTTAAACGATATTTTATTAATATCTTTTTCAATTTCAGATTTTCTTTGAAGACAAATTAAATCAATTGGTAAATCTAATAATGTGCCAAATTCTTCTAGAGGTATATATTTTTCTAAATATGATTCTAAAAGTCCATTATAAACAATAGCAACTTTGAATTTTCGTAAATCAGATAATTTTTCTTTCCAATACGCATTTTTTTCCGGATTAATGTTAATATAATTAATTTTATTTGGAGTTATGTTAGTTAATCCCAATTTAAAAGGTAAAGACATTGTATAAACTTTATAATCATAAAATTGGAATTCATAAGGTTTAATATCTAAAATAACCCTTAAATTTGGATAAATAGAAGTATTAAACATATTTCCAACAATTTTATTACATAAAAAAGTAAATGTAATACTGGAAAATTTATTTACAGTTTCAACCAAAAACCTGAAATATTGAATATTATCCCCTATTCCTTGTTCGTAAACAACTAACACATTTTGACATAAAGTTTCTCCATCCCAATAATCGACACCATCTATATCGACACGTTCTTTTAATTTTGTTTGTTCATTAATTTTATTATTATCAAGACGTCTTTCATATAATTTATAACCAATTTTAAAATTTTTTAAAGCTAAATAACAAAAAGAAGCATTATAAATATAATTTGCATCAGTTGTTTGCGATAATGTAAAATAATATATTCCTTTTTTATAGTCTTTCATTAAATAATAAATTTCGGTAAGTGAATATTTAGTGCTTTTATTATTATTATCAAGCTCTAAACTACGTAATAAACTTTTTTCGCATAGTTCATATTGATTAAGATGTCTATAACAACAAGCTATATTATTATATACATCAGGTATTTGTGCCATTTGTAAAACTCGATTAAAGTATTTTAATGCTTCATCATATTTTTTTATATTAAAATAACATACTCCAATTTCATTTGTAGTAACACCATAAGTAGATGTATTAGGAGTAACAGTTTTAATAAATTCAATTAATTCTTCAGCAGCTGTTTCAAATTGATATTCTTCTTGATATAATTTAGCTAATTCTTGATGGTATTTTCCCTTAATTGATATATTATTTTTTTTAAGTATATTAAACATATCATTATAACAACTGATTGCCTTAATTTTGTCATTTTTAGATATAAAATTTTGGGCTTCTTTATATAATTTTTTAGATTTTTCTTCTGCCATAGAATAATTAACAATAATTTTTGTAGCTTTTTACCTCAAAAATATTTGAATTATATAAATTATTAATTTTATTTTTAATTTCAAATCGTTTATCATTTGTAAAATAGACGTTACGTGCTAAACTAATAAACTCATTATCAAATTGTTTGTTTTTTTCCTTAACTCTGATGGAATCTTCTATATTCCATAAAATAGTGTTTATTTCAAAAAGTTCATTTAGTAACCATTTGTCAATAGGAGGTAATAATTTAATTATATTTTCTAAAATTTGTAGTTCATTTAAAATATGTGTTAGTTTTTCTATATTTAAAATTTTATTTTTTTTAATTAATAATATGGTGTATTTGTCATATAATTCGCCAATAGATACTTCAATTTGACATTTATTGATTGATTGTTGTTCCATATATTTTATAAAATAAAATATATAAAAAATATTTTATAAACGTAAACGTAAACATATTTTATAATTTAATTATTCTCATAAAAAAATATATTTTTTATAATAAATGCCGTTTGTTCTTTTGATAAAATAGTGTGATCATATGCAAATAAATATCTTTCAGAATCAAATCCATATTTTTGTTTAACAATTCCAAAAATCGGTATTTTTGTCAAAATATTATTAACTTTTTTATAGTGAGTATATATACAGTTAAATGTTGATGCAACATTATTTTTATTTGAATCGGGATAGAATTTTTCAAATAATAATGAAAAATTTAAAGATAGCTGTTTTGTTCCATTGATTTCTTTTAATAAAGGTGTTAATGCCGAATAAGATGTTGTATCAATTGTAAAACTTTGAGGATGAGAACCATATATGGAAATTATTGGAGTAAAATGGATATTGGACTCAGGTTTAATATCATCTTTAGAAACCATAGTATTATCGTTTTCAAATAATATTACTAAATCTGAATAATTATTTGGTATTTCATAATCAAATAAACTTTTTCTTATATTATCTAATATTCCGTGATTAAATAATATAGTAATTACTCCAAAATGTAAATCAGGATTAAAAGATAATTCCATTAATTTGTTAGTTAGTATGTTTAATTATCTTTATATAAATATAATATATATATTTATATCTGTTTTTTGCTCTTTTTTAAAGTTTTATTTTTAAGATTTGCTAAAGGTCGTTTTTTAGTTGGCAAAATTTGTTGTTTTTCAACTTTATTAAAAAATGTATGTAAATGATGTAATATTTTTTTGCTAACAATTTTGTCAACGTTGAATTCTATAGGCGTTTTAGCTAGATAAATGTAGTGGTACTTTTTAGCAACATTCAAAATTTGTTCCCTACATAATGTAGGGTCAACTATAGAACAAATATTTGCGTTTAAAAATCGATCAATCATAGTATCTAATTCTAGATCATATATGTAAGGTTTTAAGTTAATATAATATATTTTTTCATTACTCATATCAGGATAAAAAACATCATCAAGGAAGCAAATTTCAGTATTAGGAGGCATTTTAGTGCATTTAATAAAATCTTTGTGAGTTTTTAAGTGAGTGGTACGACAAACTTCGACAACTTGACCGCGAACTTTAAATGCAGCAATAATTTGATCAACAATTTTATAATCAATTTTGCTTTCAAAATATTTAATGATATTTTGAGCCCATTCTTTTGGTCCTTGATTGTTAGTATAAATCATTAATTTAGAACATTTGTTAGAAATCTTTTTTTTCTTTAAATAACGTAAAATATTAATAATATTAGGTCTTAAAAATTCTGGATACAAATCTAATACTTTATTAAAAAAATCTTGATTTAGTGAACAATTAATTTTGTTAGTTTGTATATATTCTTTTAATGAATCCCAAAATATGCCAAATTCAACAAAATATCCAAGTGTTTCATCTAAATCAAATACTACTATTTTTGGGTTGCATGACATATATTATATTTTTATAATAAAATAACAAAATAAAAATATTCTAAACTATATATAACAGTTATATGTCTGTTAAACTAACAAATAATGATTATACAGATATACTTCATTTTTATAAAATGCGTATTCCACGTTCATCCAGATTACTTAAACAACAGGCAGAAAAAATTATAGCAAATAAATTATGTAAATGCATTAAAAAATTAGATCCAGAAAACGAAGCAAAATCAATTGGTATTTGCACTAAAACTATTATTAATAATAAGGGTTATAAACGCGGTATATTTAAATGTAAACCACGTCGCACAGTTAAACTTTCAAAAAGAAGAATATCTAGAAGAACAAGGAGAAATAATTAATATAATAATAATTATACTTTATTATTATATGAAAGGTCAAAGTCCTTGGGATATTGAAAAAGGCACTGTTGTCATTGTAGAACCAATTAAGCGTACTCCAGTTGACTCTGTTTCTGCCTTAGAAAAAGAAATTATTAGGTCATTAATGCCTCAACATAAATCAAAAGCGGAATATTATTTTATGCAAGGTGCTCCTGAAGAAAGAGAATATCGTGGTATGCGTGAAGAAGATATTGCCGCTTATATACGTGAAATAAATGATATTGATAAGTTTGCATTGGGCAGAGGAGCTACTAAAAGAAGAAAAAGAAGACAAAGAAAAACAAAGAAAAAAAGACATTATAAAAGACGACGAACTAACAAAAGGCATTAATCTGATTCCGAACCAGAATCTTCGTTTTCGTCTAAATGATCTAAAGCCGATAAAATAACGCGCTCTTGATCTGATAATTTTTGAAATATTAAACATTCATCCATTTTAAATGTATAATGTCGATGCATAAAATTTTTACATACAATTAATATACCACCTTCAGTTATTTTGATATCACATATGATACCAGCATAATGTAAAGGTAAATAATTTGGGTCTGTTATAGGAATCCATCTAATATATGCACCATATCTTAGGTCGTGAATTTCGTCGACATATTTATATCCTTTTAGCTTCTTTAAATAATCTATGGTAACTTCTTTTCCTAAATGTAATTCTTTCAAAATATTTAAATTCATTTCTAATATTTTTTTGTTAGTTAAATGCATTATACTTTCATTGCCTTCATTATCTAATGCTTTGACAAGTTTATTGATGTCCATTTTGATTATTATATATATTATAAATTAGTATTTAAATAGTAATTAATAATATTATATATTTGACTTATGCCAAAAATATTCGAAACAATCTCCGCATTTTTTAAACGCATATTTTATAAAATTAATAATAATAATTCTAAAGATAAATATGCTTATATGCGTTTATATAATCCTAAAAATAGCCCCGATGAAGAAGAAATTATATTTTAATTATATAATGGACAAAACAAAATCAGAAGATAATGACGGCAACGGTAATTTAGCAAATAATCAAGTTGATACTAACATTGACCCAGATACAATTGGAAACTATGTTTACATTTCTTTATGCTCTTGTAGTATTAATGTTAGTTGCTGTATTTCTTAGAATAATATATATATATATAATAAATATATTTATTATTATATATGTATTGGTTATGTTGCTGCTTTAAAAACAATAATAGAAATTCATCTGCAGATAATTTTACTATTGACTCCATTCATTCTATTTCTCCATTATTTTACCAACCACCTCCAAATACAGAACCAAACGCACCACCACCTACAGAATTTGCTGCCATTGGTTCAAAAGACTCGAAACCTGCACCAGGTGTAGATGCACCAACTAAAGGTGTTGTATCTTGTTGATACATTGCGTTAAAATCCGGCATTTGTTGTGTTGGCAATGAGCTTATTGATGTTGTTCCCGTTGAATTAATAGCTGCATTCATTGTTTGACCTTGAGATATTGGTTGGGATACTTTAACATTACCATTACTACCATTGTTTTTCTTCTTTTTATCAGATGTGCCATCCCATAATTCTTGTAATCTATCAACCAATATTGATACTTTTTCACCTAATTTGGTTTGTAAACTTAAGACAATAACTAACATCGCTAAAATTATATTTGTTATACTAAAATCGGCATATTTTTCACCACTATATGTTGGTACATATGTAATAATACGATGAATTATTAACATAACCAAAAACATAATAATAACTTGAGCTAAAACTTCCGCTGTTAGTTCAAAACTTCCTTTATCTTCATCTGCCTCCGGAACAAATTTCTGCATTGTTTTATTCAAAATTATTACTGGAATTATTGCTAAACAAGCGTATTGAATTATATTTAACATTTCTGCTTTTGATTCTTCATTAAAATTAAATACGTGTTTAAAAAATCCGGGCTTTCCATTAGATTTTGTTATTTCTTCTAAACTTTCCATATTCTTATAGTTTATAATTAGAAATTAAAAAGTTATATTATTTATTATTAATATTTAAAGATTATTTACTAAATTTTATATAAATGGATAATAATATTCATCAAGAATATCTACAATATATTACCGGAAACGATGACGTTTTCGGACAACTTGAAGAACAACTTGAATTTAAATCTGAACCTAAAATTCCAAATTTAAGAAAACTTACTCCCGAAGAAGAAAAAGCTTATAATCAAAAACAACAAGAAAATACTAATTACAAACAAATTATTTATGGGCAAGGAAATATATCTGACAGAATCTTTGCTAATTTACAAAAATTTCAACATGAAGAATATCAATATCTAAATCTGCTTCAAAAAATTTTAGATGAAGGCGAATGGATTGAAGGACGTAACGGCAGAACTAAAAGCATTTTCGGTCATTCTATGCGTTTTTCTTTAGTCAATGGTAAAATTCCTATTTTAACAACTAAAAAAACTGCCTACAAAACTTGCCTAAAAGAGCTATTATGGTTTATTCGTGGTGAAACTGATAATAAGATTTTAAAAGAACAAGGAGTTCATATTTGGGATGCAAATGGATCTAGAGAATTTCTAAATTCTAGAGGTCTTATCGAGTATGAAGTGGATGAATTAGGACCAATTTATGGCAGACAATGGAGAGCATTTAACAAGCCATATTATTCTAAACAAAAACAAGAATTTACTAAAAATGCTTATGAATGGGTAAAAGGAGCTTGTGACCCAATGGATCCTATTTTAGAAAGAGATTACAATAATATTATAACTGATGAGTGTGGTGTTGATCAATTACAACAAATTATTACTTCATTAAAACATACTGTAGAGCGTTATAGTCGTCGACTAATTATGACCGCGTGGAATCCCGCACAACTAGATGAAATGGCTTTACCTCCTTGTCATATTTTATGTCAATTTAGTGTACACGATGGTAATAAATTAAGTTGTGCTATGTATCAACGCAGTAACGATGAAGCTTGTGGAACAAGTTTTAACATTGCATCATATAGTTTTCTAACGCATTTGCTGGCAAAACATTGTGGATTAGAAGCACATGAATTTGTTTATTTTAAAGGAGATTGTCATATTTATGAAGATCATATTGAAGGAATAAAAGAACAAATTATAAGAGAACCTTTTGAATTTCCTACATTATCTATTAGTCAAGTAAGAGATAATATTAATGATTATCAAGTGGAAGACTTTAAACTTCACAATTATCAACACCATCCTCAAATAAAATTTCAGATGGTTGCATAAATTTATTTTGATTTATTAGTTGGTTTTAACCATAATCCATTGGAAAATAGTCGACTAATAAAATTGGGTATTTTTGCATCTATTTTATATAAAATTTTTAATGTGTCAGCTGTTGAATGGTTAAACATCTTATATAATTCTTCTCTTATTCTATCTGTACTAACAACATTAAATAACTTATCCAATATTTTTTCGTCTGACATTGCATTCAACAATTCATCACAAATTTTAAACTCTTTGGTTATTGAAAATCTTAGTGCTCTTAGTAAACGCAATGGGTCATCTAATAATGTTTTATATGGGTTTAATGGAGTGCGTAAAATTTTATTTTTAATATCTTGTGCACCTCCAAAAAAATCATATAAATTTCCATTTAGATCTTCGGCCATCGCATTAATTGTAAAATCTCGTCTAGCTAAATCGTCAATTAAAGTTCCAATTGTTACTTCAGGGTGTCTAGAATTATCTGAATAAGATATTTCTTTTCTTGCTAAAACAAAATCAGCTGTTGTATTGCCAAAGTTATTATTAACCATATTTTTAATATTTGCTCGAATCGTAACCATAGATGGAGTTTCAAGAAATATTTGGTAGCCTTCTTTTTGTATCCATTGTTTCATTTGTTGAAAGCCATCATCTAATGAAATATTTTCTATATAGGAAATAAAACAAAAATCAATATCTTTAGATTTTATTCCTAATAATTTGTCACGTACATATCCACCAACAATATATATTTCTTCTGTCATATATTTTGTTAGTTTAAAATATTTTTAAGTGTATATTTTAAAATATAATGAAATGCGTAATTTATTTAGAAACAAAGTATTAAGAATAATTATATGAGTGCAAATCGTTCAGTACAAGCAGCGCAAAGAAGACGTATGGGTCAAGAAATGAGCTCAACTAACAATTCCAGAGGTCCTCAACCTTCCATTGGTTCATCACATATGTTTAACGGCCAACAACCAAGAATTCCAGGACAAACGCAAAAGCAACAATATGTCCAACAACAGCAGCAACCTCAACAACCACAACCAATGCCTGATGTTAGTAAAATAACTGTAGCACAAGCTATAACATTAATTACATTACGTTTAGGTGCTTTAGAATCAAAAATGTATGAAATTGAGGCTACCGGTGGAATTAAATCAAACCAATCTTTAAATTCTTTAGGAGAAAATACGGTTACAGTTGACAGGGATTTTATGGACACTATTTTAGAACGTTTAAACGCATTAGAAACTCGTCCTCAGCAACAAGTATCTTCAAACGGAGTAAATAATGATGTAACAATGTTAAAACAACAATTTGAACCAGTAAAACAAGCGGCAGTACAAACGAAAAATGCTGTCGTAAGTTTAACTAAAGAATCAAAGGATTTAAAGCAAAATGTTGCTAACTTACAACAAGAATTATTTGAAACAAAGGATTTATTGAATAGTTTACAAACAATGGTAATGGATAATAATAGTAAATTATTAAATTTAAGTTTAGGTGGTTTTGAACCTGATTTACAAGAATTTGTTGGTTATGATGAGGGAACAACCCAGTTGGATGAATTAGTATCAGATGATAACGAAATAGTTGGAACAAATCTTAAAGAACTAATTGAAAATGAAATTAATTTAGATATGTAAAAAGGATATAAACATAAGATAATAATATATTTTAAAGAAAGATGCGTTTAAAAATCGAAAATAAGCAAAAAATGGAAATATTTAGTTCAATATTTCAGTTATTTAAGAATTGGGGTTCGCATATTAATATGCAATTTTCGGAAAAGGGATTATATATTCAGTTAATGGATAAATCACATATATGTTTAGCAGAATTAAATTTGTTGGCAAAATGGTTTACGGAATATGCTGTTACTGATTCACATAGTATATCAGTAAGTGGACAACATTTTGCAACAATGATGAGTTATGCATTAAAACACGATACTTTAGAGATAGTATATGGAGAACAAAATGAAACATCATTAAAATCAAAGAAAAAGATGGATATTGATAATGATCATTTATATATAAATTTTGTGAATTCAAAGGAAAATAAATCATCATTTGATCATTTTTTTGAAATTCCATTAATTGAATCAGACGATGAAATAATGGGTATACCTGAAGTAGATTATATAGTTGATTTATTAATAGAGGCAAAAAAGTTAATTGAATTATTTAATGAATTATCGGTATTTGGTCAAGATTTGAACGTAGTATGTACAGAAGATAATGTGCAATTTGTTTCAAATGGTGATAATGGTAATCTAAAGGTAGAAATACCGGCGGATAATTTGGAAGAGTATGCAATAACGGAGGATGCTATGATAAATGTTTCATATAGTTTATCTCATTTATGTAAAATGTGTTCTTCAACAAAGTTGTCTTCAAATATATTAATTGGAATTAGTGATGAATATCCGATGTTATTAAAGTATGATTTAGGAGATGAAAGTAATGCAAAATTTTATATTGCACCAAAAGTATTTGATAATTAAGTAGTTTTCTTCGTTTATAAATATAAATAAATTTATCAATGTTTATAAACAATGTTAGATAATATTCAAGAAATAATAATGGCAATAGTTGTATTTTGTATAGTTTTATTTTTTTATTTACATATTCAATTTCATATTAAAACTAGCAATGATTTAGAAATATACGAAATAGAAGATGCATCTAAAGAAAAGAAGGAAGAAATATGTGACCTACGTCAACCAGCACTGTTTGATTTTCCTGACCCAGAAGATTGTCAACGTATTATTAACACAACTAATAAACAATATTTATTAGATAATTATCCAGTTTTTGAGGTCAAAATACGAGATAATGTTTCAACCGATTTAGAACTTTATGTACCTTTACCCCTACACGTTGCTACACGGCTATTTGAAGAAGACAAAAATGCTACCTACTTCAGTGAAGGAAATAGTGATTTTTTATTAGAAACTGGAGTTACAAAAAGTTTTTCATATAACGACGAATATTTAAGACCAAATTTGGTGTCAAATTGTTATTATGATGTATTAATGGCAAGTACAGACGTGGAAACACCATTACGTTATGATATAAATTATAGGAATTATTATTTGGTGACTCAGGGTTCAATAACAATAAAATTAGCTCCACCAAAAAGTTCAAAATATTTGCATCCAATAGAAGATTATGAGAATTTTGAGTTTAAGTCGCCAATTAATCCATGGAATCCACAACCAAAATATAAAATAGATTTTGATAAAATAAAATGTTTAGAAATAACATTGAATCCGGGAAAAATACTATATATACCTGCATATTGGTGGTATTCGTTTAAATTTGTTAATAATACAAGTGTTAGTTGTTTTAAATATAGAACATATATGAATAATTTAGCTATTATTCCTCAGATAACATTATATGCACTACAGAATCAAAATGTAGAAAGAAAATTTGCAAAGAAAATCGACATTAAACATTTGAATAAAGAACATAATGATAATAATAATATTACAAAGATAAATGATCTAGAAATTCCTGATATATTGATACCAAAAGAAGAGCCTGAACCGTTACCAAATATTGGAGAAACATTTATAAATAATGATACTATAGAAGTTTTGGATTTATAATAATATTGCGTTATAATAAAAATGATGACAAATGATGGATATATAATACAAGATTTAATGCAAGAAACTAATTCATATAGTTATGTTTATACTTATGCTTTAACATCTAATCCATTAATATCTAATTCAAATAATATAAATTTATTTACATTTAAACCTTCTTATAATTTGTTGGCTACTCCACCTCCACCTCCAACCAATAATACACAAATAAAAGAATCTGGTTCTGGTATATGCGATAATGCGTGCTACCAGTGCATCGAACCATATACATATTCTTTAGGTGCATTTGTTAGTTTATGTGTTGTTTTAGCTGGTATAATTATTGTTAAAAAAATTAATTTTAAAAATATATTTAAATTTAAAAAAAAACCTAAAAGAAATAGAAGTTATAGAAGACCAATTAATAATAATGATAATAATTTAGAAAATTATGGTGTAGATTTTGGTATTAATTCTCAATTTGTATAAAATTGAAATAAAAATACTTAGTAAAGAATAAATATAGAGTAGTTAAAGATAACATTTGATATTATATAATGAATATACAATATAAAATACATATAGATGACCGGAACTACCAGTCGTGGTCAATTTATAATTCATCTACTTTAGAACAAGTAAATATATCTGGTCTTGAACCAATAAAAGAAAAACTGTTTTCAAATGATGTCTTTACATTTTCTGAAAGCACAAATAAAACTGAGTTAACTCACTCTTCAACACGCTTAAATGAAAATATACCCGGTGTTTTATTAATTGAGGGTAATAAAACTTATGGAAGAGAAAGAAAAATGATTGCAGGAAAAGATTCAAAAAATAAAAATATGGGACGTTTACTATACAAATGTATTCCAGATGATAAACGTATTCCAGCATTTTTAATTCCTTATGAAATAAAAGATATTGGATTTTCCAAAGTATTTTCAAATTTATACGTAACATTTCGATTTAAATCTTGGGATGATATACATCCATTAGGACAACTAACTCAAACAATTGGTCCCGTAAATATATTGGATAGTTATTACGAATACCAATTATATTGTAAAAGTTTGAATGCATCAATACAAAAATTTAATAAAGATACGAACAAAATTCTTGAAGAACAAGAATCACACGACATATTTATTGAAAATGTATTTAAAAAACACAAAAATATTGAAGATAGAACTAACAATAATTTATGGAAAATATTTACAATAGATCCTCCAACTAGTTCTGATTATGATGATGGTTTCAGCGTTAAGAAGCTAAATGATAATCAAACTTTATTGAGTATTTATATTGCAAATGTTACTATATGGTTAGATTCATTAAATTTATGGAACAGCTTTTCACAAAGAATTTCAACAATTTATTTACCGGATAGAAAACGACCAATGTTACCATCTATTTTATCTGATTGTCTTTGTTCTTTACAGCAAAATACGAAACGATTTGCTTTTACAATGGATATTATTATTGACGATAATTATAATATAATAGATATAATTTATAAAAATACAATGATTAAAGTATATAAAAATTATGCTTATGAATCGTCTGAATTATTGAAAGATAATGATTATAAAACATTAATAGCAATTTGTAGAGGTTTAATGACGAATTATAAATATTTGACAAATGTTAAAACAAGTCACGATATGGTTTGTTATTTAATGATATTAATGAATTATCATTGTGCAAAAGAATTATTAAAATCAAATAATGGTATATTTAGGTCAACTATAATAAATAAGAATATAGATGTTCCAAAACAATTACCAGAAGATGTGGGACATTTTATTAAAATCTGGAACAGCGCTGCTGGACAATATATTGATTTACAAACACTTTCAGAAGATGATAAAGATGGCTTGATGCGTCACGATTTAATGGAAGTAGATGCTTATGTTCATATAACATCTCCAATTAGACGTTTAGTTGATTTATTAAATATAATAAAATTTCAACAAAATAATAATTTGATTGATTTAACTGAAGATGCGTTAAAATTCTATAATAAATGGTTATCATCGTTAGATTATATAAATACAACTATGCGTGCAATTAGAAAAGTACAATCAGACTGTAATTTGTTGGATTTATGTAATAATAATCCAGAAGTATTGGAAAAAGAATATACTGGATATTGTTTTGATAAATTAATAAGAAATGATGGATTATATCAATATATAGTGTTTTTACCAGAAATAAGAATGGCAACACGAATAACAATGCGTGATAATTTAGAAGAATATGAGACGCGTAAATATAGGTTATATTTATTTAATGATGAGGAAAAATTTAAAAAGAAAATTAGATTACAAATAATATAAAAACAACAAAATATTTATAAAATATGTTGTCTTATTACCGCAATGAACTAACAAAAATGATAAATAGTAAAGAATATGATAAAGCATTTGAATATTTGGTGCGTTTGATTCCAAATTTATCCGTAAATGAATTAGAAGAATTATCAAATTATTATATACATTTTTTGTATTTAAAAAATATTAAAAGTAAATTATAATATAAAACTAACAAATTATGTTAATGTAATGTTATCACCCTTTTTTTGGTATTTTTTAGGAAAAAATAATAAAACAAAAATAAATAATAATAAAAATAATAACATTAATTATTTTATAAATCATCAAATGAATTATAGATACAATAAATAAATTTAATTAAAAATTTTTGTCTTATATTTATATGCGTTATAAGACAAAATGCAAACGTAGTAGATGCAAACGTAATAAAAGGTATACTAAAAGCAAAAGATATCGCACAAGAAGACAGCGTGGTGGATGAGGAATGTCCTTAAAACCAAATACAGAAAAAATCGCAAAAGCAATTGCAATGTATGGTGGATGAGGTCCGTCCTTAAATTTATAAAAAATAATTTAAAAACTAATATAAGGAATGACGCGTTAAAATTACAAAAAAATGATTGTAGTTTTATTTTGCCGACAAATTATATTATATTTTTCTTGTCTAATATGGCGACTCTTTTAGATATTTTAGAAATAATTTTTTTAATATTTTTAGCAGTTTCTTCTTTTGTTAGACCACACATTGAATTTGAAACGATGTTCAAATAAAGGTCATTTTTTCTTGAATCTGCTTGAGTACATCCCGGATTTGCTTTAGCCCATTCGGAAATATTTTTCATATTTAAATTATTATATATTCTGTTTATTTAATTCAATTAATTTTTTATTTTGTTCAAGAATTATTTTATTTTGTTCTATAATTAGCTGTTTTAATTCGTCATTTTGTTTTACACCTTTGAACATTTAAAACGCCGATTTTTTAAATCATTTTAATTATAACATAAAAAACTTAAAAATATATTCATAATATACTTTAATTTATATAATGAATGTGGAAGAAGAAAATAACTTGTTAAAACAAAAAATAGAAGATTTAGAAAAACACGTAGCAGAATTGGAAGAACATTTGAAAAAATATACCAATAGCACGCGACATCTAAAATATTATAAAAATAATAGTGAAAAGGTAAAAGAGAGAACAAAAAATTATGTAGAAAAGTTGAAAACTGAGAACCCAGAGAAGTTGAAAGAATGGAGACGCACTTATTATTTGAAAAAGAAGGAAAAGTTAAAGGAACAACAACAAACCAGTGATACAACTATCTAAAACGCATCATATTCTCCATTTTTACATAAATATACATTTGCAACTTCATCGCCATTTTTGATTTCTTCAATTGTTTCACATAATTCTTTTACCCAATCGTAAGTATCATAAAACACATCTTCTTGTAAAAGACGAATAACTGAATACCCATTATCATTCGCACACGTTTCTTTGTATTTATCGTTTTCAAATTGTTCTTCTGGTGATGACCAATTTGAGATTTGTTGAAAATGTTGCGGACCATCTAATTCAATAATGATTTTATATTCTGGTATAACGAAATCAAATGGAAGATGTTTTAGTTTTTTACACCATTTTTGTTTGAATTGTCTTGTAAGTGTAGGATATAATGGTTGTATTTTTTCATATATTTTATATTCTGTTTTGTTTACGCAATATGGACATCCTTGACCTTGTAAATGATTATTTGCTTTTTGTGAAAACTCACCGTGGGTTTTGCAGATTATAATAACCTTTTCATTTTGTTTAGTATACTCTGTTTTGGTGTAATTATAAATATTTTTATGAACAATATTTGCTTTTTCTTTAAATTGTTCTGTTGTCCATGTTCTATTTTCACCTCTTAATGTGGCAGCACACTTTTTACAACCATTTTTGTTATTTATATGACAATATGGTGTCTGTTCAAACTCGCCATGTGTTTTACATATAATTTTAATTTTTTCGTCAATGTTTGTGTAAACAGTAAAATATTTATAGTCATATGTCTCTCCATGAACTTCTTTGAATTTTTCTTTGATTTCTTCTATTGTGAAACGTTGATTATCTGACCTTCTTTCATCATAACATTTTTGACAACCAGCGCTGCGTATATGATTAGTTGGTGCTTGTAAAAACTCACCATGTGTTTTACATATTATAATTATATTATCATAAATGCCAGTATAAATAACTTTTGAGTAATCATAAGTATTATCACCATGAACTTCCTTTGCTTTTTGTAGTATTTCGTCTTTTGTATATTTTCTGTTTTCACCTCTTAATATGTCAGCACATTTTTTACACCCTCCTTTACAATTTATATGTATGTGTATTAATTGTGAAAATAAACCATGCTCTTTACACTTTATATTTTCAATTACACCCTTTACATATTCAATACTTGAATAATCATATATTTCTCCATGAACTTCTTTTGCCTTTTGTATTATTTCTTCTTTTGTATATTTTCTGTTTTCTCCTCTTAATATGTCAGCACACTTTTTACAACCTCCTTTGTAATGGTCTGTTGGCGTTTGTTCAAACTCACCGTGTTTTTCACAAATAATTATAACTTTTGTTTTTGAATTGATATAAACAGATTTAGTATAATCATATTTTTCTCCATGAACTTCTTTTGCTTTTTGTATAAAATCAGTTGTATTACTTTTTTGCAATAAATGAGTTTCTTCTATTGCACATTTTTTACATCCACAACCTTGTAAATGACTATTAGCACATTGTTCAAAATCACCATGTTTCTTACAAATTATTATTACTTTATTATCTTTTTTAGTATAAACTACTTTAGAATAATCATATTTATCTCCGTGTATTATTTTTGCATCCTCAATAAATTGTTCGGTAGTTTTCTTTTTCATTTTGGTAATATTTATTACATATTACTATCAAAATTATTTTATATCAATTTTATTCTATAATATATTAATTATAGCGTAAAATACTTAAATATATAATATTAAGGAATATTATATGGGAAAGAAAAAGAAGCCAAAAGAAACTGCCCAACCAAAGAAAACCAGAAGTGATGTAAAAGAACGCAAGGAACTAAACAAAGATACAGAGTTTACGTGTGTCAAAACCAGTTTCAATAGTTTAGTAGAAAATAATTATTTGAGTGGAGGCATTCAAGAAATTGTGTTGAATATTAACAAAATATGCTTCTTGTCTTACCAATTACTCAATTATCATTTTACTCGTCTTATTGAAGAGAATAAACCATTTCCAGAAATTACACAATCCTTATTTTACCAAGCATGTGCAACTGTTTCTGTAATGAAAGAAAGAAAAGAAAAAATAGATGAAACTGATGAATTATATATTAGTTTTTCACATTACAAAGAACATGTAGGAGAATTACCTTTTCGTGATAGAATGGGTAATCTCATTAATAACCTAAATCGGCAACAACTTACTATGACTGAAAACCATTTGAAACTCAATTTTTACAAACGATTTCATAAATACTTGGAAATAAAAACTGGTGAAACAAGAAAAGGAGTAATTTACAAATGGCTAAAAGACATTTATGCGATTGAATATACTGGTAAAAACTTTTTTATACTATACATGAGACAATGGTTAAAATATTCGCCTACAGAATTAAATATAAAAATACATTCCTCTCATTTTGTAAAAATATATCATAAAATACTGAAAACCTTTGAAAAATACCCATATTCTAAACACATAAGAACATTCAATTTATTACCAACAAAAAACTCATTCACGTTATCTACAATTGAAATATGTAGCAGTTGTTTGAAGGATATTATTGGATATTTTACTAAAACCCCAGTACCAGATGATTTCAAAGAAAACAAATTAGTTTATTGGTATGAGTTTTTCAAAATAGAAAAATATGAAACAAACAATCGCAAGTTTGCGAATACCATTTATACTGATGGTAAAATTGCTGTTATACGATTGAGAAAACCAAAGTTTGAAGCACCTAAACCGAAAGATGTTAAGAAAATACAATATGAACAATATGTTGGAATTGACCCTGGCGTGAGAAGTTTGCAAACATCTTGTAATAACGAAGGCAGAGTATTAGAAACTACAATGCCAAGTTATAGACATGATTGTAAAATGAAATATGCATGTAGAAAACGAGAAATGTGGTATAAGAAATGGGAACATTATGAAATGTGGCGTAATATTCCAAGTTTCAAAACAACTAATTTACAAAAAATGCGTAATTATTTTGAGTATGTTTATCCAAATCTAACTACCATTTTCCAGTTTCATCTTTACAAGAACTTTCGTGGTTTATCATTTCGTTCTTATTGTCGTGGAAAAGCAACCATGAATAAACTATGTAAAAGTATTGTTGATGATAAGAAAACATTAGTAGGTTTTGGTGATTTTTCACAACAACATGGTTTAGTAAAAAAACACCCAACCGCACCTATTCAAAAGTTCAAACATGAATTAAGAAGATATAGTGATGTTATTATAATTGATGAATATAATACAAGTAAAACATGTAATAAATGTTTTCAACCTATAGAATTATACAAAAACAAGATAATTAGGAAAAAAAGAGATGGAACACATACAAAAGCAAGAATGTCTATTATCAACAGTGTAATCCGTTGTAAACTCAACGAGTGTAAATTATGCTGTATGGATAGAGACATAAACGCTTCCAAGAATATTCTGTTTTTACTTCAATTACAAAAAGAAGGAAAAAAGAGACCAGAATGTTTTAACCCAAAGAATATGAACGACTGCGATACTCCCTTATGGGAAGATAAGTATGTCGTGGCGTGAAATCCGCAATTACCTTTTTGGATTTTTTAATTCGGCAAAAAATCGGCGTTTTAAATGTCCAAAGGTGTAATATATTTGTCATAATATTTGTATCTGTTAAATCTAATTTATTATTTTCATTTATTTTATTTTGGTGATAATCACAATTTTGTTTGTGTCTCCATAACCCACTACGGTCTAAATACTTTTTACCGCATATGCATAAAAATGACCTGCTAGATTGGATATCACTATTTTCAACGGTGTTGACAGTACATTGACAATGTTTTTTTGTTTGAAGATGTTGCTTAAAATGCTGTTTTTTAAAGCATTTAAAGTCACAGAATTTACAATAAAAATTTGTAGTTTCATTTTCGTTGGGAATTGTTGGAATTATGCCAATCTCAACTTTTATTTTATGTAATTTAGTTAATATATGTTTATCATAATGTATTTTACTATTACATTGTATATTGCATAATTTACAATAAAAATCTTTTTTATTTGAAAAAGGTGGATAGCTGTTTAAATTTGCTTTTAATTCTTCAAAATGAACATTTTCTTTTATGCGGGCTTCAGTTGAATCTTTGCAATTATATTTTGCAATCTCAATCATATCCCAATTTTCCCAACCTCCGTTTTGTCTAATTGTATCGTAAATTTTCAAAGTTTTTTTAATATTATTACTACAAATTTTATGTTGATATTTTCGTTTAATAAAATTTGTGGTATGTCCAACATATACATCAGTAATGTCTGAATTTTTACAATATATTTTATATATTGTGGTATTTGAATAATCTATATTATTTTTTGGCATTTTATAATATATAATTTAAGATATATATATTATTTATCCTAAAATATCTTAAAATAAATTAATAAAAATTATTATAATAAAATATAATTATATTATTATTATTATTATACTAATTTAAGTTTTACAGTCAGATAATGATACTTTTTTAGAAACTTTAGAAATAATTTTATTAATATTTTTGTTAGTTTCTTCTTTAGTTAGACCACACATTGAATTTGAAACAATATCTAAATAAAGATCATTTTTTCTTGAATCGGCTTGAGTACATCCTGGATTAGCTTTAGTCCATTCAGAAATATTCTTCATATTTTCATTAGCAATCATCTTAATAGCTTTAGTTAAAAGTGTTCTATCATCATCTTCTTTATTCCATTCATTATTATCATTTTTAATATATAATACTTCACGTTTTAAATCAGAACAATGAATTGGTCTTTCAGTTATTTCTGTATTATTAAGTTTATCTATAATAATCTTACTAATTCCTTCTACATATCCTACCCTTCCAACATTTTCTAAATCTTCTAATGTTGGTTTGATTGAACTAACAAATTCCGAAATATTCATCGCGTTTTTACACGTTTCATTTAGAAATACTTGTAAATTAAATGTTTTATTATTTGAGTTATTATTAATTGTATTATACTGTGTTATGCCTTGTTTTGTTAGTTCAATTATTGTTTTTTGAAGTTCTTGATTTTGCGTTAACAATTGCATAATTAGTTGTTTATCAGTTAAATCTTCTAGTTTAAGTGGTTGCCCAATTACTTGACAAATGGTGTCAGAATTTTGTTCTTTATTACAAGTCTGTTTGTGTTTCCAAAGACCAGAACGATGTAAAAATTCCTTACCACAAGCGTCACAATTATTTTTTTTGCAAGTTTTTGCTAGTTTTTGGTT
>Ga0194133_10001232_pt1 | contig 46322 bp, 37 predicted proteins | sample TA2KigOf40mmetaG_FD_155448 | JGI IMG/M metagenome (GOLD analysis project Ga0194133, IMG submission 155448) | Freshwater microbial communities from Lake Tanganyika, Tanzania - TA2015055 Kigoma Offshore 40m | ecosystem: Environmental > Aquatic > Freshwater > Lake | place: Tanzania: Lake...
AGCAGAGCTCGCTTCCGTCTCTCCCACTACAGCGATTCTGCTAAAACAAAGGCTGGCTGTCCAGTGCTTTTTCCGCCTGGCAGCCGACAGTGTCTAGACTCGTGTCTCACGGAAGGGGACAAGCCCAGTGCCTACCGGCATATTTATCGGATCGAACTTCCGCGATTGACCCCGTAAAAGGGTTGGATACGGCGTGATACGATAGGGCAAAGCCGCAAAATCTTCCAATTTTCATAGCCTTGAATGGAACTTCACAACGGACTGGCGCGTCGGACAGATAGCGCAGAGTCGATGGAGAAGATTCAAGGAGTGAAACCGGTGAGTACATCGACCATAGAACTGGCAGAAGAAATCGTGATCAACACGGAACCACAAAAACCGGTCTCAACCCCAGAGGACCAACTGGCAGGAACCCTCTCTGGGTTGAAAGAGGAACACGTCCTCATATCCCTTTGGAGAGGCGTCAAAGAGACCATCAATCCTCCAAAGCTACCCCCGCTTGAGGTGACCTCAAAGCCGGTAGCGGTGAAAGACATTTGGGGGCAGACGGCCGGTAACGAGTCCAAGAGTGCCGCCAGTTCGATGGTGATCCACGGCTTGGTCATTGCCCTATTGATTTTTGTGTCGACGAGCCCGGAAGTCCAAAAGGTCGTCAAGGAAATCACTCCTCTCGCCGCTCCTCTAAGCGAGTACATTCCTAAGACAGCACCCAAAAAGCAAACGATGGGTGGTGGCGGCGGTGGCGGTGCACGTGAAGTGACTCCGCCGAGTAAGGGCAAATTGCCCAAGGTGGCACCGAAGCAGTTTGTGCCTCCGCAGCTGCAGAAAATCGAACAGCCGAAGCTGGTGATGGAACCAACGATCATTGCGCAAGAGAATACGTTGCCAAAGGTGAATCTTCCGATGCTAGGCGATCCGCTTTCTGGTTTGAGCGCCCCCTCACAGGGTTCAGGCTCTGGTGGGTTTGGCAGCGGCAAGGGTGGTGGCGTGGGATCGGGTAGCGGTGCTGGTTTTGGACCAGGTTCTGGCGGCGGTACGGGTGGTGGAGCATTCCGCGCAGGCGGTGGCGTATCAGCGCCTTCGGTTCTGTTCAAAATAGAACCGGAATACTCGGAAGAAGCACGCAAAGCAAAGTTTCAAGGCACGGTTGTTTTGTCAATCGTGGTTGATCCTGCGGGCAAGGCGCGCGACATCAGGGTGATTCGACCGTTGGGCTTGGGGCTGGATGAAAAAGCCATCGAAGCCGTGATGAAGTGGCGCTTCAAGCCGGGCTTGAAGGACGGCGCCGCTGTGCCTGTACAGGCAACTGTGGAAGTTAACTTCCGCCTTCTGTAGTCAACTTCCGTAAATACTCAAAACTGTAGATGCCACTGGAATGCCCGTCATTCCAGTTGATCTTCACCGCATAGTTGCCGGCCGCTTCGCAGGTCAACATCTTAAGTGCGGGTTTGTACATCTGGAACGGGCTTGGAGACTGATAGTTGGTCTTTTGAGGTACGGTGCCATGAGCGCCGGTGCAGACCGCACAAGGGCAGTTGTCGCGCAGGAAAGCGAGGCTGAAGCTACTATGCAAGCCGTCCTTCCAATCGATCTCGATCCCTTTGGACTTGGATACGGCGATGTGTTCTGGTTCCTGCATGCTCATGATTTACGTTCGATGTCCCTCACTCCAGGGATGCGCCGGAGCGCACTCAGGATCTTTTCGAGTTGCCGTTTGTCGCGGACTTCAATCTTCATTTCAACGATGGCACCATCCCCACCGCGCTCGTCGTCGCCACGCGCCTCAAGGCTGCGAATGTTGGAGTTTTCGCTGAATAACACCTGAGTGAATTGCGCGAGCATGCCAGGGCGATCATCGGTCATGATCGAGACCTGCACGTCGAAACTCTCGCCACCAGGCTTGGCCCATTCCACGTCGATCTTTCGCTCAACCTCATACATCAGGTTCTGAACGTTGCTGCAACTGACACTGTGCACCGCCACTCCTTTGCCGCGGGTGATGTAGCCGACGATGGCTTCACCGGGAATCGGATTGCAGCAAAGGGCGCGATAGATCATCACGTCGTTGAGCCCCTTTACGCGAAGAGCAAGGTTCTTGGCGTCCTTATCGAATGGAGTTTGTGCCGCGGAACTCGGGATTGGTTCTGGTGCTTTTGACTCCTCGTTCGCCGAGCGGTTGGGGTCAAAGCGCATCAGAATTGGACGGGCTTCGATTTTGCCGTAGCCAAGATTGGCGAACAGATCTTCGATCTTGCCAACGCCGTAATCGGCGAACACCTCGGCAAGAATTCCCTCGTCGAGTTTGGAGATCGGAATCGAGAGACGACGGGCTTCTTTTTCGAAGTACTTCTCGCCGATCTCAATCGCCTTCGACCGCTCGGTGGCATTGATAATGCCCTTGATCTTGTTGCGAGCCTTGGAAGTCTTGACGAGACCCAGCCAGTCTTTGCTGGGCATGTGGCCAGGCTGCGTGAGGATTTCGACAATGTCGCCGTTCTTGAGAGCGTACTTTAGTGGAACGATGCGATTGTTGACCTTCGCGCCGACACAAGCGTTGCCGACATCGCTGTGGATGGAATATCCAAAGTCAATGGGCGTGGATTCACGAGGCAGGACGACGACCTTGCCCTTTGGAGTGAAAACGTAAACTTCATCCGAGTACAAATCGACCTTGAGAGTCGACATGAACTCGCCCGGGTCGCGCATTTCCTGCTGCCACTCGACAAGTTGCCGCATCCAGTTTACATACTGCTCTTCGGTGCTTTTGCCCTTACGACCCTCTTTGTACTTCCAGTGAGCGGCGACGCCTTCTTCTGCCAGACGATGCATTTCCTCGGTCCGAATCTGGACTTCAAAAGCTTGGCCACCCGTGCCCATCACGCTCGTGTGAAGGCTCTGGTAGCCGTTCGGGCGGGGCATGGCGATGAAATCCTTGATGCGACCTGGAATGGGTGGCCACTCGTTGTGGATCACGCCGAGGGCCGCATAGCAGTTCTTGAGGGAATCGGTAACGATGCGGAGGGCGAGCAAATCGTAAACCTGCTCGATCGGAATCTTTTGCTTCCTCAGTTTCAGGTAGACCGAGTATGGGCGCTTGAGACGACCCTCGACGCGAGCCGGGATGGCTTCCCGCGAGAGCTTTTGTTCAAGGCTCTTTCGAATGCCTTCAAGGAATTCTTGCGAGGCTTTTCGCTTGTGCTCGATCTGGCCCAGGATGTCCTGATGTGCTTCCGGGTCGATCGCGGCGAAAGCCAGATCTTCGAGCTCGGCGCGGACTTTGCCCATACCGAGGCGGTGTGCGATGGGCGAGTAGATATCGAGCGTCTCCTGCCCGATGCGCGTCTGCTTTTCTCGTGAAAGGCTGCCGATGGTGCGAAGGTTATGAAGTCGGTCACTGAGCTTGACGAGAATGACCCGGATATCGCTGACCATGGCGAGAAGCATCTTGCGAACGCTTTCGGCCTGCTGTTCTTCGCGGGAGTAGAGATGGATCTTGCCGAGCTTGGTAACGCCATCTACGCAAACTGCTACTTCGTTGCCGAAGCGACGGCGGATTTCCTCGATGTTGATGCCCGTATCCTCTACAACGTCGTGCAGGAGCGCAGTTTCAACGCAGACGAGGTCCATGTGCATGTCAACCAGGTTCTGAGCTACGGCGATGGGGTGAAGGATGTAAGGTTCGCCGCTCTTGCGGGCTTGGCCGGAATGTTGGTCGCGGGCAAACTCGAATGCCGCACGAACTTTAGCGGCGTCTTCTTTTGGGCGATGGGAGAGAAAAGACTGCTCAAGGGTCGCGTAGCGTTGCTCAACCAAATCAGCACCAGAGAGCGGGTTGGCCTCGGTGGGCAAACTCGCGGACTCGGAACTGCCAGGGTTGATTTCCATCGTTTTGGAACTAGCGACGGAGCACGCAGGCCCTCATCTTTCAATTATTTCGTGTTTGAGCTAGCCCGGTCAATGCAAAAGGCGGACCTTTGCAGGTCCGCCTTCAGTTCCAATTGAAAGGAAAGAACTATTCTGCTTTGATGCCCTTGCTCTTCTTTTCGAGTTCGATCGCTTTGATCTTTTTCGCTTCGAGAGCATCCGCAACCCACTTGTCGGCTGTGGCGATGTCCTTCTTGTAGTCATCGGCGTTCTCAGCCAAGTCAGCGCGTTCACGAATGAGCAGGTTCAGGTAAGCCATGGCGTCGTCGTAGATCTTGTCGATTTCGACGGCCTTGGTCAAGTGACCAATGCCTTCTTCCACCAAACCGGCGTAACCGGCCTTCAATTCTTCTCGAATCTTCTTGTCCTTGATGGGGCCCGGGTCTTCCTGCTTCATCTTGGCGGCTTCGCGAGCAGCCTTGTATTTGGGATACCACTTGGACCAAGCGATGACGCCGAGGCTGTAATAGGCTTTGGAATTTTGCGGGTCGATTTCAACCAGCTTTTGATACCAAACCTTGGCATCGTCCATCACGCGGAGTTTGTCTTCGAGTGCCGGGAAAGCGTTCGCCTGGTTGTAGCGCATCGAAGCGATGGACTCGGTGGCGAGCTTGCTCTTCGGATCGCGCTTGAGGACTTCCATAAACTCGTCTTCAGCATTCTTTGCCATGGCCTTGTTTTCAGGCGAGTCAGCGCCTGGGATCCATTGGCTCATGTAAGAAGTCGCGAGGTAAAGTCGCGCAACGTCGAAGGTCGGATCGGCTTCGATCGCCTCTTTGAACTTGCGGGACGCTTCTTCGTACTTGGTCGCCTTGTAGGCAGCGACCCCCTTATTCAGCGCATCGCGGGCCTTCAGCTTTTCGCAGCCGTTGGCAAACACGAGCAAGCTCAATGTGACCACCGCAGTCACAATGATGCGGGCGTGGGATTTGATTGCGTTTAGCATTTTGATCACGATTCCTCTCGCACCGGGCTATTCGCCGGCTTCGACCTTCTTGGTCATCAGGCCCACCTGGTCAATGCCAACGCCCTTGGCGACGTCAATCACCTTGGCTACTTCCTGATACTCGAGATCAGGATCGCCCTTGACGAAGCAGACACGCTCGGCGCGGGTTTTGAAGATGTCTTCAAGGCGCTTGCCGAGATTTTCAAACAGGATCGGTTCCTGGTTGATTTTCATGCTCTTGTCTTTCTCGATGATCACGACTACCGTCCTGTCATTTTCAGGGGGCGGCGGAGGCTGATTCGGCGGCGGAGGCTGAGGCACACGGGCCTCGAGACCTTTCGGAGTCAGCGGCGTGATCACCATGAAGATGATGATCAAGACCAACAACACGTCGATCATCGGAGTCATATTGATGTCGGCTGCAGGTCCTTCCTTGCCGCCCATTGCCATTCCCATATCCGGTGTCTCCTTATCTTTCTCTTCGATCTAGCTATTTCGTTTCGCCGGCGGGGGCGGCACCTTGGACTTCTTCTGTAATCAAGCCCAACTGTTCGACACCAGCATTTCGGATCTCGTCGATCACGGTGACCACGCGCTCATAAGTGGCGCGGCGGTCTGCGCTGATGTAAACAACCTTTTCAGGTTTGTTGGTCAGCATGTCCTTGATCTTGGTTGGCATCTGGTCGGGAGCCATGCGAGTGGTTCCGAGGTAGGTATCCCCAGCCCGGGTGACACTGACGAGGATTGCGTCTTCCTTGTCGGCATCCTTCATTGAGATTGGGTTCTTTGTCTTCACTTTTTCGACGCTGACGCCCTTTTGCAACATGGGCGTGATCACCATGAAGATGATCAACATCACGAGCATCACGTCGACCATTGGGGTGACGTTGATGTCGGATACCGGCGGCGGTGCTTTTTTTCTTGCTGCCATTGCGTTTTTCCTTCTCTTTGCTTCGTTTCCCACCCTACCAGGGGCTAATGCTCAAAGGCATCAGCCCTGGGAGGGAAAACTCGCAAGGATTCGTCTGAATTATTGACCGTGAGGACTAGGCGCGGCGAGCAGCCTGCGAACGCTTGATGAAATAGTCGAGCAGTTCAGAGCTCGAGTTGTTCATCTCGATGTCAAACGCTTCCACTTTGTTGGTGAAGTAGTTGAACATCATAACAGCCGGGATGGCGACGAACAGACCGATAGCGGTGGTGACGAGCGCTTCAGAAATACCACCAGCGACGGCGCCGAGACCGGCAGCCTTTTCGCTGGCAATGCCTTTGAACGCGTTCACGATGCCGACGACGGTGCCGAACAGACCGACGAAGGGGCCGGTGGAACCGATGGTAGCAAGGCTCGAAACGCCGCGCTTCAGTTCAGCGTGAACGATCGCTTCGGCACGCTCAAGAGCACGCTTGGAAGCTTCGATGGTTTCGCCGGAAATCTCGCTGCTGATCTGGTGAGCTTTGAATTCCTGCAAGCCAGCGACGACGACCTTGGCCAAGTGAGACTTCTTGTAACGGTCTGCAATCTTGATGGCCTCATCGAGCTTGCCTTCGCGAAGTGCACCGGCAACGGCGGGGGCAAACTGACGGCTCTGGGTTTTGGCGGCATTGAAGGCGATCAGACGGTCAATCATGACGCCAATCGACCAAGCCGACATAATGAATAGAATAACAACGACGGCCTTGGCGAGGAAACCCATCTGGTTCCACATCGTGATGGCGTCGAAGCCGACTTCCTGCAACAAAAGGAAGCCCATATACTGCGTATTGAGAAGCATGCAAAATCTCCTGCGAGTTGTTTTGGTTTTGGGAACTACTACTTGTCTTTGACTTGAGCCAACAGTGTTGGATTACTGGCTTAACGTAAAGTTCACGTCAATCGTCGTAATCACCTCAACGGGTTCGCCGTTGAGAAGCGTGGGTTGATAGACCCACTGCCTGACCGCTTCGGTCGCCGCCTGCACGAGCAGGGGGTGGCCGGAGATCATGGTGAGGTTCTGGATAGTGCCGTCCTTCGCGATGACGGCATTAAATTTCACGACGCCCGAGATACGAGCCTGGCGGGCAAGCGGCGGATACAGCGGCCGGGGCTGACGCACCAGCTTGGCGCTCTGCACGTTGCCACCGACGCGGATTGGAACCGCAGGGGGCTTGGGCTTGGGCGGATCTTCCTTTTTCGGGGGCGGAGGAGGAGGACCGGGAATCGAGCTGAGCAGCCCGCCCATCACACCACCAGGGACACCACCGGGGACGCCACCGGGCACGCCGCCCGAGACACCCGTTGCAACAGGAAGATCGTCTTCCCTGATCATTGCGATTTCTTTCGGAATCTGCTTGGGAGCCATCAGCACGTTCGCATTGAACTGCTTCGGCACAACTTTAACCTTTTGGACAACCGCTGGGGCCGGAGGAGGAGGAGGAGGCGGCGGCGGAGGCGCGACCAGGCTGCTTCCCAGCGCGGCTGCGCTAATCGACTCGTAAAAAATCATCGGCAAAATCACCAGCACCGTTATCAACGTCACCTGGATGGCAAACGAAATGACGATCGAACTGGCTTTGCGCGTCTGGTTCGCTTCAGTGATCAGGCTTTGCTCGAACATTCTCTCAATCCCTTCCCTCATCCTAGACACCGCGGCCACTTGCCAGGTTCCAGGACCGGTATTTGCTTATTTCGCCGCGAGTTTTTTCGCGGTCGTTACTGCTGGCGGCACCCCTCCGGCCTTCGAGTTGTTCCCGCGGTTCTTCATGAACTCTTGCCAGAACACCAGAATCGGGCTTGCCACAAAAATCGACGAATACGTACCAACCAAAATTCCGACAACCAGGGCGAAGGCAAAGCCGTTCAACACCTGACCGCCAAACAACCATAACGCAACCGCAGTGAGGAAGGTAAGACCCGATGTCATGATCGTCCGGCTCAACGTTTCGTTGATGCTGCGATTCACGATTTCGGTCATGTCTCCCTTGCGGCCCCTCTGAAGATTTTCACGAATCCGGTCGAAGACCACAATCGTGTCATTCATCGAGTAACCAACTAATGTAAGTAGGGCGGCGACCACTGTCAAGGAAATCTCTTTATGGAAGAGAGAAAAAAGTCCTATCGTGATCACCGTGTCGTGCAAAACAGCGATCACGGCTGCGAACCCATACACGAATTCAAAGCGAAGGCCTACATATATCAACATTCCGGCCATCGCGTAAAGAGTGGCGAGCAGGGCCTGCGTACGCAATTCGCTGCCGACGCGCGGGCCAACGACTTCTGTGTTGCGCACAAGGTACTTGCCCAAATAGGCTTCCTGCTTGAGCACAGTGAGAATTTGCGGCGTCATGCCCGGCACCGAAGAGAGCTCATCGAAGCTCGAGAGGATGCCGCCCTTTTGCTTGTCGCGGAACGAAAGCGTCTCGGTGATGAGTTTGCGAAGATCGTCATCGCTGATGAATACGCCGGCTTTTTGCAGTGGCAGATTGAGACGCTCGAAAACCCTGGCGGCCGCGGCACCCGTAAAATCCAGCTTGTTGGGCTGGGAGCCAAAAACGCTGGCGAGAGTGTCCTCGATGGCCTGACGAGTGGATTGAAGTTCCTTCTCGTTGCGCATCTCGGTCTGGATCATCAACTCGTTAGTGCCCTGGACGGCAACCACGGAGATTTCTCCTTCGATCTTCTTGCTCAACGCGGCGCGAACGGATTCTTCGCTTGGCTTGTCGGCAAACTTGACGTAAAGCAAAGTGCCGCCCTTGAAGTCGATGCCATACCTGGGGCCACCCTCGATGATGAGGCTGATGATCCCGGCAACCGTCAACAGGAGAGACAGGCCAATAAGGGGCAACTTGTTGCCCATGAAGTCGAAATTTGTGTCACGAAAAAGCTGCATGCTGACTGACTTCGGCTGGAACCAACCCTGTTGGACACCAGCCATTCCTTTCTTGTTCCCGCCGGATCGGAAAAAAATATCCGCTCAACGGCGAAATCGTTTCTTTTGTACCGAGCTAGATGCTCAGGGTGGTTACCTTTTTGTTGCCGCTCAATTCCCAGTCGAACATGACCTTGGACACGAAGACGGCGGTGAACACGTTGGCCAGCAAGCCGATGATCAGCGTCACAGCGAAGCCCTTCACGTTGGTGGTACCAAAGATAAAGAGGAATGCGCTGGAGACGACGGCGGTGACGTGCGTGTCAATGATGGTGAGGAAGGCGCGATCAAAGCCCGCATCGATGGCGGCCCGAACGGCCTTGCCACCACGAAGCTCTTCGCGGATGCGCTCGAAAATGAGCACGTTAGAGTCGACGGCCATACCGATGGTGAGGACGACACCGGCGATACCGGGAAGCGTCAGGGTGGCACCAGCGTAGGCAAGGATCGCAATCAGGATGATCGCGTTGAGGATCAAGGCGACCGTGGCGTTGATGCCGGCCTTCTTGTAGTAAACGAGCATGACGAAGACGACCGCGGCAAGCCCAACTACGCCGCTCATCAGGCCTTCGCGAATCGAATCTGCGCCGAGCGACGGCCCAACCGTGCGCTCTTCGAGATAGACGACACTAGCGGGCAGCGAGCCGGCTCGCAAAACAAGCGCAAGGTCGTTGGCTTCCTGTTGGGTGGCGGCACCAGTGATCTGACCGTTGTCTGAGATCTTGTTCTGGATCGTTGGAGCGCTGCGCACCTGACCATCGAGCACGATGGCGAGGCGCTTGTTGATGTTGGCTTCTGTGAAGCGGCCAAAGCGGCCAGCAGCATCCTGGCTCAACACGAAGGTGGTGACCCAGCCGTTATTCATTTGATCCTGGGCAGCGCGCGAATCGCGCAGGTCGCGGCCCGTGATCACGGGAGAACGCTTGAGAATGAACCAGCTTTCCTGCGTGCCCATGCCACGAACGGCCTTTGTGCCGGGAGGCAGGATGCCGTTGAATTGGGTCAGCATCTGCTCGCGGGAGGCAAAGGGGCCTTCCTGCACTTCATGGAGCTCAAGAAGCGCTGCGGTTTGCAGGATCTGCTTGATGCGAGCCGGGTCGTCGACGCCCGGCATCTGGATCAGAATTTCCGGCTCGGTTTCGGCGGCGCCGCGCTGCTGAACACTCGATTCCGCGAGGCCCAGGCCGTCGATGCGGCTTTCAATCGTGCGGATGGCACTGGCAACCGTTTTCTTGCGAAGATCCAGTGCGGAGGTGGGCTTCAGAGTGAGCTTGTAGTCGCTACCAGAGGTGCTGGTGAGATTCCAGTCGGGAAAACGCTCACTCAGAAGGCGGCGGAATTCGCCCGCCTTGTTGATCGAGATTCCCTTGGCGACGATTTCGATCTTGTCGGCGGTTTCAATCGAGTTCGGTTCGTTGCGGTCGAAGGAACCGTAATCGATCGAAGCGGTCTTGAGCTCGGTCTTGATGCGGTCGATCAACTGGTCGGCTTCCGCCTTGAAGGCGTCCTGCACCTGAACCTGCAATACCAACTGGCTGCCGCCCTTGAGATCGAGCCCGAGCTTGATGTTGTTATTGAAGTTGTCGACCAACTCCTTCTGATTCTTCGGAAGTCCGATAATCCCATACAGACACACCAAGGTCACGCCGACGATGGACGCAATCTTGATCCACATACTTCTATCCATTACGAAAACCTTCCTGCTTCAAATTCACGCCGGCCGTTCTTTGACGGCGCTGGACGCGCTTACTTCGTTGTGGCGGCACCTTCCGGCGCAAGCACACTGGCAACACTTTGCCTGGCAAACCGCAGCTTCACGCCGTCGGGTTTGACACGGACCACGAGGCTTTGATCCTCGTCGTTCATCGAATATATCGTTCCGATGATTCCTCCGTTAGTCACCACCTCGTCGCCATTCTTCAAGTTGGCAAGCATTTCCTTGACCTGTTTGCGCTGCCTTTGAGCAGGTAGCAGAACGAGGAAATACATGATGCCGAACATTGCCACGAAGGGCAAGAGTCCAAGCAATTGATTTGGGGCAACCTGAAGGATCAGGGCGGGCGGTGTCACGATTAGATATCCGAAGTCTTCCTAAAAGATTCTACAGTCTTTTGGTGTCAATTCGCTGGATCGAGGAATTCGCTTGCGCGCACTTCGGCGAAAAACTGTGGAAATCTCCCATCCAGAATACTACCCCGCATGCGCCGCATGATGTCAAGGTAATACCGTAAGTTATGGATTGTGGCCAATGTGGAGAACAGAATCTCCTGGGCCAAGAACAAATGGCGAAGATAGGCGCGTGAGAAGTTGCGACAGGTGTAGCAGCCACAAGTCTCGTCAATAGGGGAAGGATCTTCCTTGTACTTCGCGTTCTTGATGATGAGCTTCCCTTTGGAAGTAAAAAAGCAGCCATTGCGCGCGTTTCGGCTGGGCATCACGCAATCCATCATGTCAACTCCGCGGGCGACGTATTCCGGCAATTCTTCCGGTAAACCGACGCCCATCACGTAGCGGGGCTTGTGTGCTGGCAACATGGGAGCCACCACTTCAACCATCGCAAGGCTCTCGGGCCGGGGCTCTCCAACACTGAGGCCCCCGATGGCATAACCATAAGCATCCAGTTCCAGCAGGGCCTCAGCCGAGGCAATCCGAAGGTCCTGGTACATTCCACCTTGAACAATGGGAAATAATGCATGCGATTCGACAGATTCAGCGCGCGGGCCGCGATAGTGAGCAAATGCACGATAGGCCCAGCGGGTCGTTAGCTCCATGCTTTCAGTGGCGCGTTCGCGCGTAGCGGGGTACTCAGTGCATTCATCAAGCACCATCATGATGTCGCTACCGAGTGCCAATTGCACATCGACCGTGCTCTCGGGGGTGAAGACGTGACGGTCACCATTGAGGTGGCTTTGGAATTCAACACCTTCCTCGCGTACTTTGCGCAATTCACTGAGGCTAAAGACCTGAAAGCCGCCGCTATCGGTGAGAATGGCGCGGGGCCAGTTCATGAATTTATGCAGCCCACCGAGGGCGCGAACAGTTTTATGACCTGGGCGCAGGAATAGGTGATAGGTGTTGGAAAGAATGATGGGAGCGTCGATGTCCTGTTCGACATCGCGCGGCATGACGCCCTTGATGCTGGCCTGAGTGCCAACCGGCATGAAGATTGGCGTTGGGATGACCCCGTGAGGAGTGTGGAGCTTGCCAGCTCGGGCACCAGTCTCGGGGCACACAGCCTCTAGCTCAAATTGAAATGGTCTCAATTCCCTATGGTAAGCGCGGGTGCTATCCTCTTGCCATGAAGCCATTGGGGCGGGTTTCGTACTTGTTGTGCGGTGTAGTTCTGGTGGCAATCAAAATCGGTCTGGATCGGCTCGTTTTGCAGTCCTACGGCGATCCAGTGCCGCCCGCGATTTATTGGCCGCCAATCCACATTGCTCTGATGGCGATGTTTGGTCATCAATTGAACGGCCTGATGGCTTTGAGCGTCATCGCGATTCTATTTTCCGTTTGCAGTGTTTGGCTGACGATGCGCCGATTGAAAGCGCTCCAATTGAGAGGATGGTTGAGCTTTCTCATTTTCCTGCCAGGGGTGAATCTGTTGTTTTTCTGCTTCCTTGTTGCAACTCCGGAAGCTAGCCCGAAAGGGGAGCCTCAAAACCGAAGATTCCGTTTGCTCGCCATGCTGAAGAACGACTCGATCGCTTCCCTCTTTGTTTGTGCGGGCATTGCAGCCATTTGCGGGCTTCTAGCAGCAGTGCTGTCTGTCCTGAAATTTCAATCCTACAGCTTTGGCGTGTTCCTTGCATTGCCATTTGCGATCGGCCTGCTAACAACTTTACTGGTCTTCATTCAGGCACCCCGCAGCTTTGAGTATTGCTTCCAGGCGAGCGTTCTCTCTTTGAGCCTGTGCGGTTCGCTGATGTTGGTTGCAGCCTTTGAAGGTGTGTTTTGTTTAGTCATGGCGCTACCCATCGCCTTGCTACTCGCAGCGCTGGGAGTTTTTGTAGGCCGGGAGATCGCAAAGCCTGGCCCAAGCCAATTGCCGACAAAAGCTGCGCTTGTCGCGACACTAATGGTTTCGATTTGTCCGCTTACGGCAATCGGAGATGCCCAGCCCGGCACACAGCCCGAAACTGTTGCTGTTGTGACGCAAGTTGTCATTGATGCTCCCGCTGCCGAGGTCTGGAAGCATGTGATCGCATTCCCGGATCTGCCCACGAGCCGGGAGTGGATTTTTCATGCAGGCATCGCCTATCCGATACGAGCGCGGATCGAAGGTCAAGGGGAAGGCGCGGTTCGTTATTGCGAGTTTTCTACGGGCCCCTTTGTGGAGCCAATCACGAAATGGCATCAACCTCACCTGCTGGCATTCGATGTGACCAGTAGCCCAGCGCCCATGCAGGAGTTGAGCCCCTTACGACATTCATCCACCTCATCTGGATGGCTTCCTGCAATCCAAGCGAGAACAATTTCGGCTGGTGCCTCTCGATGGCGGCAAAAAAACAAGCCTCGAAGGAACCACCTGGTACCAGCAGTCGCTCTATCCAGCCAGCTACTGGCAGCTGTGGACCAACTGGATCATTCACAAGATTCACCTACGCGTGCTGAACCACATCAAAGTCCTCGCAGAGAGTTGAGTAGCGGTCGGGCTAAACTGAAGGATTCACCAATTCCATGGCCCTAAGCCTTTTCAATACCCTCTCGCTCGCAGTAGAAGAGTTTGTTCCCGCCGATGGCAAAACCGTTCGGATGTATTCGTGCGGCCCTACCGTTTACAACTACGCTCACATTGGCAACCTGCGCACATTTACTTTTAACGACACCCTCCGGCGCTGGCTCGCCTATCGCGGCTTTGTACTCGACCATGTGATGAACATTACGGATGTCGAAGACAAGATCATCCGCAAGTCGATGGAACTGGGCATTCCAATGTGCGATTACACCCGCAAGTATGAGGAATTCTTTCTCGAAGACATGGTGACTTTGCGGCTGGAAAAGCCAGAGCGGATCGTACGGGCAACAGAACACATTCATGAAATGGTGGAGTTGATTGAGACCTTGCAGGACAAGGGTCTCACCTACGACTCGGAAGGCAGCGTCTATTACCGGATTGCAAGGTTCCCGGGCTACGGGAAGCTGTCGCACAACGATTTCTCCGGAATTCAAGCGGCGGCGCGGGTCGACAACGACGAATACGACAAGGATGACGCGCGCGACTTCGTGCTCTGGAAATCCCGCAAAGGCGAAGAGCCCTATTGGGATGCGCCGTTTGGGGCGGGCCGGCCTGGCTGGCATATCGAATGCTCCGCAATGGCAATGAAGTATCTGGGCTCGACCCTGGATATCCACACCGGTGGCGTGGATCTTGCGTTTCCGCATCACGAAAACGAGATCGCTCAATCAGAAGGTGCGACGGGCAAGCCTTTCGCCCGGTTCTGGGTTCATTGCGAACACCTGCATGTGGACATGCAGAAGATGTCCAAGAGCATCGGCAACATCTACACGCTGCGAGAACTCGTGGAAATGGGACATAGCCCCGAAGCGCTGCGCTTCGTGCTGATGAGCGTACCCTACCGCAAGAAATTAAATTTCACAATCGAGTCTCTGAAAGGCGCTCAAACGTCGATTGACCGGCTGCGTAATTACAAACTGCGGCTCGAGACCGACAAACTTGCAGATGGCCAGAACAACGAAATCGAGAAGCTCTGCCAACAGGCGCTGGCCAAATTCGAAGCTTCACTAGACGACGACCTGAACACTGCTGAGGCGCTCGCAGCAATGTTCGAGTTTGTGCGTGAAACGAATACGCTACTGGACCAGGGAGCATTTCTTGCTGGAAATCGCGCCAGCGCGCTCGATCTGCTCAAACGTTTCGACCGGGTTTTTGATGTAATCGAAACCCGCGCCACTGAAAATGGATTGGGCGACGAAGCCATCGAAGCTCTGATTGCCGAACGAACAGCTGCCAAGAAATCAAAGCAGTTCGCACGGGCTGACGAGATTCGGAACCAGTTGCTGGAGGCGGGCATTGTGCTGGAAGACACCAAAGAAGGAGTCCGCTGGAAGCGCAAGTAACGTTCAGCCGAAGGCGAGCAAGAGCCCAATGCCAATCAGCACGGCGCCAAATACGGCGTACCCCATCACCGCGCCCCAACCCCAGTCCTTACCTCCGGAACGGATGGACTTGAGGCCGGTGTACGCGACGAACACCAGAAACACACCGCAAGCCAGAAGCATTGCGGCATCAAACCAGGCTCTACGCCGAAACGACCCGAGGACGCGCATCAGCGCGACCAGCAACGAAGCCGTCGAGACGATCACCTGCGCCCAGATCGGAGCTCTCCAATTCAGCAGACCACGCACTGCAATCCACCCCTGCGAGTATTTCAGCAATGAAAATCCATTCTAAAGCCGTCCACTCTGGAGACCGTAAACGCGTCGCCGGAACACCGATTCCAGTGACCACCCCCATCTATGCGGCAGCCAGCTTCTTTTACGACGAACTCGAATCGATCGACAAGGTTTTTGCAAAAGAGATGCATGGGTACGCGTATTCGCGTTACGACAACCCGACCAATGCGGCGCTCGAAGAGCTGGTAACCCATCTTGAAGGGGCGCTTGGGACGCTGGCAACCGCATCAGGTATGAGCGCGTTGCAGATTGCCATCACCGCGGCGCTGGCAGACCGGCGCAAACATGTGCTCGCCGCCAACGCATTGTATGGCGCGACAGTAAAACTGCTGCAGCAAGTGTTCGAACCGTTTGGAACCACAAACGCATTTGTCGACATCTGCGACCTCGATGCAGTCGCCAAGGCGATCGCGGCTGAAAAGCCAGGCGTGATTCTGATGGAGACGATTTCCAATCCGCTCTTGCGCATCGGTCAAATCGACAAGATCGCCGCGATGGCCCGTGAAGTGGGAGCTTGCCTGATTGTGGACAATACATTTGCAACCCCAGCATTGGTGCGCCCGATCGAACTCGGGGCGCACATCTCGCTGAGCAGCGCTACAAAATTCTTGTCCGGACATGGCGATGTAATTGGCGGGCTGGTGAGTTGCGACGAAGAGCATTTTGAGCCGGTCCGAGCGCTGTCCCGAATCTATGGCCCAATTCTGGGACCGTTTGAGTGTTATCTGACGATGCGCGGGATTAAGACCTTTCCTCTGCGCTTCGAGCGGCAGAACCGCAATGCGGCCGCAGTGGCGGCGCATCTGAGCCATCACCCGAAAGTAAACTCGGTTTACTTCCCCGGGCTCGAAAATCATCCGGATCGCGAGACGACCTCGCGGCTCTTGCCAGAAGGACAGTTTGGCGCGATGGTTTCCTTTGAAATTACGGGAGCAGACAAAGCAGGCGTATTTGCTTTCTTCGACCGCCTGAAGATGATCGTCCCGGCGACCAGCCTCGGCGACGTCCACACGATAGCACTGTACCCCGCGATTGCCTCCCATCGCGATATTCCTCCGAAGCAACGGGCCCGGCTTGGCATCCACGACAACCTGGTTCGGCTGTCAGTGGGCATCGAGGATATTGAGGACATCCTGGCTGACCTCGATCAGGCTCTGGCGCAAAGCTAGGGGGAATCCGGTTACCATAGGCGACAATGGCCATCTACGCCTCAACCGTCTTTCTCAGTGCATTCCTGCTTTTTCTGGTTCAGCCGCTGATCGCGAAATTGATTCTGCCCTGGTTCGGGGGCTCCGCTGTGGTCTGGAACACCTGCATGTTGTTCTTTCAGATCCTTTTGCTGGCGGGTTATGCATACGCACACTGGACGATTCAGAACCTGAACGCGCGAAAGCAGTTTATTCTTCATTCGAGCCTGATCGGAGCAGCGATCTTACTCGCGCCGGTATTGCCTCCGGAGTGGCTCAAGCCCTCGGGCGAAGCGGCGCCAATCCTGCCGATTCTTGCCGTGTTGGCGGTTGCGATCGGCTTGCCTTATTTCTTGCTCTCCAGCACAAGCCCGCTGCTGCAGGCCTGGTATTCGCGGGTTCATAACGCAGCTCCGCCCTATCGATTATTTGCGCTTTCAAATCTTGCCAGCCTTCTCGCCCTGCTCGCGTATCCGGTTGCGATCGAGCCTTACCTGCCCGCTGGGTACCAGGCTTTGGGTTGGCGGGCTGCCTTTGCCGCATTCGGCTTGTTTTGCATCTACACGGCCTGGCGAGCCGCGCAGGTAGCTGAGCCTGGCACCACCGCAACCGAGGCTCCCATCGAAGTCCCCGCGCCGCCAACAGTGAAGGACTATCTCACCTGGATCACGCTGGCTTCCCTGCCCTCGATGCTGTTTCTCTCGTTTACAAGCCACCTTGTGCAGAATGTCGCCTCGATTCCGTTTCTCTGGGTGATCCCGCTTTCGATGTACCTGTTGAGCTTCATCCTGGTATTCGATTCCGACAAAATCTATCGGCCTATGGTGTTCCGTATCTTGAGCCCGGTGGTGCTGGGAGGTCTGCTGTACGGCATCTACATATCGGATTCCGACACTAAGATTCATTGGCAACTTGGGGCCGCGGCGCTTTCGCTGCTCGTGTTCTGTACGTTTTGCCACGGGGAGCTCGCCAAACGGAAACCTCATCCGCGCTACCTCACTGCGTTCTTCCTGATGATGTCGGTGGGCGGCGCCGTGGGCGGCTTCCTGATCTCGATCGCGGCACCATTGCTGCTGCCGGGATACTTCGAGCTTTACATCTCCCTGGTCTTGTTTGGCTTTGCTTCATTGATGCTTCTCTACCGGTCGCACTGGGCGACGGACATTCTGTGGACAGCTGCAGCAGTTGGGGCGATCGTGCTTGCGGTAGTTGAAATTCGATCCACTTCCAATGGGGTCCGGGTCATGGTTCGCAATTTCTACGGGTCGCTTCGCGTGCAGGATTCGACCTCGGGCGAAGACAAAGAAACATGGACAAGAACTCTGATCCACGGCACGATCAACCATGGATTGCAGTTCTTGAGTGATCAACGCTATCTGCTCCCAACCACATACTATGGGCCAAATTCCGGCGTGGGGTTGGCGATTGCGAACACATGGCAGATGAATCACCGCGTCGGTCTGATCGGGCTCGGTACTGGGACGCTGAGCTCCTACGCGAGGAAAGGCGATTACTATCGCATCTACGAAATCAATCCCCTGGTGCTCGATATTGCGAGGAACGAGTTCCGCTTTCTCAAGGGTTGCCGTGGGACTTGTGACGTTGTCTTAGGTGACGCACGCTTATCGCTTGAGCGGGATCCCGTGCAAAATTTCGATGTCTTGGCGGTAGACGCATTTTCTGGCGACTCGATTCCTGTGCACTTGCTGACCAAGGAAGCTTTTCAGCTCTACTTCCGCCATCTGAAGAGTCCAAATGGCGTGCTGGCTGTTCACGTCTCGAACAAGCATCTGCGCCTGGGGCCGGTTGTCGAACGAATCGCTACTTCGATGGGGATGAAGACGCTGGAAATCGACAACGAAGAGATCGAGGATGCACAGGTCTTCTCCTCGGATTGGGTTTTGGTTTACCGGCCGAATTCGATGATCGCTGATATTCCGCTGGTGACATCCGCTCGAACCGCTGTTGCAGCGAGGCCTGAGCTGAGAACCTGGACAGACGATTACTCGAACCTGTTCCAGATCTTCAAGCGCGAATAAGAGGGGTTTGACTTGAGGGCAGAAACTCGCGATACTACTTTGCATTACAAAGTACTCTTATTGGATTTATTACTTTAAGGCCAACCAATGGAACCCAGTGCTGGTTTGTCCAGCAGGGCCGACAACTCTTTCCGTCCCTGAACGCGATTGGGTCGCGGCGGCCCTGCAGCAGCTGCAATTGGGCGAGGGGTCAGATGGCTTGGGGCTACGCCGAAGGGCGCAGCGGTTCGCCGAACGGAATGGCATCGAAGGTCTGAAAGAGGCCATGGATCGCTTTATTCAGGAAGAGCAGCGGCACTCGGCGGTACTTGGTTTGTTTCTTGATCGCGAGCATGTGCCACGGCTACAAGCCCATTGGGTAGACCGGTGGTTTCGGTGGATTCGAAATCTGGCAGGGTTCGAATTGATGTTGGTGACATTGACGAGCGCGGAGTTGTTGGCAATTCCCTTTTACCAGGCACTGCATGATGTCACTCAATCTCCGGCACTTAAGGCGATTGCGACCCAGGTCCTGCGTGATGAAGCCCAACATCTTGAGTTCCAGGCAGACAACTTCGCTTTGTGCGCGAGATCGAGAGGAGACTTGGGCAAGATGGTCACCATCCTGTTGCATTGGATCGCAATGGGGATGGCATCGATCCTGGTCTACACTCTGCATGCGAAGCTTTTCCGGAGGGCGGGCTTGAGCCCGTTGCAGTTCTGGTCAATCGCGTTTCGAGCTTACGAGCCGATCTTCAAAAAGATGACAGAACGATTCGTTCCCATCGAAACAGACCTCAGAGCCTATTTGAGATAAACCCGTTCACAGCGAATTTGAGGATTTTTTCGAAAAGGCAAGTGCTTACCGTTCATACACTTGCAAGTGTCAACAGCTGATTTCATGGGCAGAATTGGCGCATGTGATTCCTAACATGTTCTTCGAGTTGAGGTTACGTAATCGTGTGCCTCATGAGGAAGAAAGGATTCACCATGAATTGGAAATGGATTCCGAGCGCAACTTTGCGCTCTGCATGTTTGATGATCGCCACGCTTTTCGCCTTGAGCGAGACTGGCAAAACCCAACCCGTACTAACCCGAATTCAGGATGTTGTCTACTTGGCTGATGGCAGCCGCTTCAATGGACTGGCATTTATCGATTGGAAGAGTTTTGAAACCCAAAATGGCGCTGTAGTTGGTCAGAACAGCAAGGTAGTGCGCATCGTCAATGGTGTGCTGCAAGTGCAGTTGGCACCCACGACGGATAAGAACAATACTTACTACTCGGTAAAATTCTCTAGCGGTGGCCGAGTACTTTTCACCGAGATTTGGGCCGTGTCCCCGAGCTCAACAACGTTGCGCTTACGCGACGTAAGAGCGGTTTTGCTGCCTGGCGGATTCGTTTCCGCACCCAATGTTGTGGGTGGTGGGAACTCCGGCGGTGGTAATGGTGGCGGCAATGGGGGCGGTGGCGTGATTGGAGAAAACGGGACTGGCGCCTTTGTGGATCTTGAAGCACCTACGGGATTGATCGATGGATCAAACCTTGTGTTCACGCTGTCTGCAACACCCAACCCGTCCTCGAGTCTGGAACTGTATCGCAACGGCATCCGGCTAAGTCCAACGGTGGACTACACCTTGGCGGGCAACACCGTGACCTTCGTCAGCGGTGCGCAACCGCAAACCGGCGACATCGTTAGAGCAACCTACCGGACAGGGATCTTTGGCACAGCTCCTCATAATCTGTTAAGCGAACTGCACACAGATACGATCGCGGAAAACGTTCAGCGCGGTGACTTGATTGTCGGCCAGGGAAGCCCGGTAAAGTGGATGCGGCTACCGATGGGCGCCGCCAACCGGTGCTTGACATCAAACGGACTGGATGCGGTTTGGAATACCTGCTTATTTACAGGCTTTACCACCGGTGCCGTGCCTTTCGTCAATTCCAGTTCGATTCTGACGCAAGACGCAGCTTCATTCTTTTGGGACGCGGCAAACAAAAGGCTAGGCCTGGGGACCAACTCGCCCGCGGCGAATCTGACGATCCGGGCCGGCAGTTCTCAAGGCAGTGTGGATCTCACACGCTGGCAGAACTCCGCAGGCTCAACGCTGGCAAGTCTTAGCAGTGGCGGCACTCTGACTGTCCAAAAGATGAACGTCTCAAGCAATGCCCAAGTGGCGGCGCTGAATGATTCTGGATTCGGAGCGGACCCTTCCGCCCCTGTGAGCGGAGATTTTTGGTTCAACAATTCGCAGCGAGCCCGCAAAACCTTCGAGGCCGGGCAGGTGCATCCTGTTCCGCAGGTGGTTTGTAGCGTGGGCGGCGGAACAACCAACTCCACCAGCAATGCAACTCTGGGCTCCTGCTCGATTCCAAGCTTCTACTTCGATTCGGGCGACCGCATCGAGATGACGCTGAATCTGGAACACAGTGGCTCAGCTAGCGGTTTCACCGTCGAGATCTTCATAGGAGCATCGCAGGTATTCAGCCGGTCGTTCGCAGGGACCGATACGCTCGCCTTTGTTCACTCCTCAGGTGGCTACTTCCCTACCGGCGTAGCGCTGGGCACTTTCAGCTTTGGCACCGCAGGTTCGAGTGCAGGCAGCCCCTTCACAGGTTTGTCGGCGAACGCGACTCTGGTTCCAACAACTGCTGCGCAAATCACGTTCCGGGCCCGGCTGAATTCAGCGAGTTCCGACACGGTGACGTTGCGGAACTTCTCGATGATTCGCTTCCCGGCGCAATTCAATCCCTAAGCTCCCCAGAGAGGCAATCATAACCTCATCCCTTTCTTCCTCTCGGGGAAAAAAACGGGCGGAGGGCTCTTTGTGGTGCCCTCCGCCCGTGTTCTTTTGGAAGTTAGGAAAACGCTTCGACTTTAGAAGAAGAAGCGCAGACCACCCTGCAGCTGGCGAGGATTGCCAATCTGGTTATTCTGGCGGAAGTAGCTGCCGTCTGGATTGCGCAAGCGCATGAAGTCGGCAAGTGCAGGGGCCGTGGTTCCGTTCGCCTGGAAGCCCGCACCATAGTTGACGGTGGTGCCGGCAAACACGACGTTGTCCAAGTTGAGCATGTTGAAAGCTTCCACCGAGAATTGCACCTTGTAGCGCTCTTTGAACTGGAAGCTCTTGAGCAAACGCATGTCGGTGGTGCCAAATCCGCGATTGCGGAAGTAGTTGCGTAGGAATGGATCGCCAGGTCCGCGATAGGGACGATCATTGTTGTTCCCGTCGCGATTGAGATCCTGGCCTACGCGCGGATCAATCGGAAGACCCGAGCGATTGCGGACGATGCCCGAAATCTCAAAGCCCCAGGGCAACTGGTATACGGCGTTGCCGGTAAAGTTGTGACGGACATCGAGTTGGCTGTAGTGGTATTCCGGCTTCAGGTTGAAGCTGTCGACATGAAGGAAACCGCCGGCGTCACGCTCGCTGTCGTCATCAGAGAAGTTCTGGGCAATCGTGTAGAAGGCCTGGAACTGCAACTGCTTGGTGCGGTACTGCGCCTGAAGGGTGACAGCGCGGTACATGGAGCGGGCAGACGGCTCACGCACCGTGAGATTGGTGACCGTAGTCACAGGGCGCAGAACACCTCCACCAATCAGCCCAAAATCCGGACGGAGGCTCTGGTCGCCGCTGCGGAGCACGGGAGCCGGGACATTGTAGTTCCGGTTCCGATTCAGCCCCACCGTATTCACGTAGTTAAACTGAACGCCAGCGGTGAAGTTCTTGAACCACTCCGTCTCGGTACCGAAACCCATCTGGAAAGAACGGGGGTTGCGGAAGTTCGGTGCGGTCGTGGTGAAGCTGGCTCCGATGAACGGATCACGCGCCGTACCGCCGAGTGCGATCGCCGCAGCGCGCTGCACAGTTTCGAGCGGGATCACCGGCAATTGCCCCAACGGCGTGCGGTTCAAATCGACACCCGCTTCGAGGAAGCTCTGATAGACCGTCTTCACCGCGCCTGCACCGCCGACGGTGATGCCAACGTCGCCGGGAGGATTACGGAAGTTGTTCGTGGGGCCTGAGAAGGTCAACAAAGGGGTTGCGGCATAGAACACACCCGTATGACCACGAACCACAGTGCGGAATCGATCCGTGAATGGGGTGTAGGCAAATCCGAACCGGGGAGCCAACTGTTTCATCGTGTTATTGATGTTCCGAGGGCTGACGACGTTGCCGATCGGGAAACGGACGCCTTCCACACGAGCAATAGCGGCACTGTTGTTGGCTTCAACCGAGGGATTCAGTTGGCCTTCCCAGCGCAAGCCGAAATCAAGAGTCAACTTGTTGGTGGCGCGGTAGCTGTCCTGCACGAAAGCTGCGATTTGGGTGGCGTCGAATGCGGCAGCCAAGTTCCCGATCTGGCGGGTGTAGGCAACGTTCGGGTTATCGAAACGGTTGCCTCCGTTCGCACCGTTGCCGCCGGCGATGTCGAGAACCGTGGTGGGAGTGCCGTTAACGTTGAAGAGGCCGAACTGGTTAAAGCCGAACAACTGCGAGGTTGGCAGATAGCTGAAATCAAAGCCCATCTTGATGCTGTGCTTGCTGCGAAGGATAGTCATCGAATCTGTGATCTGCCAGCGCTTGTCTTCCTGCGTGGTGGGAAGGAAGCTCCGGGCACCGAACGAAGTGACGTTTTGCAGCGTGACACTGGGGCTGTTCGCGTTGGCGGTGCGGGGCCGCACTTCGTAGGAACCTGAAAACTTGAAGTCATTTACAATCGACGGCGAAATGATGTGAGTGTACTGCATCGTCCCGTTGTGGATACGATCGAGCTCATTGCCTTCCTGCTCAATGGAGATGTTGGTGATCGGATTTACCGCTCCGCCCACAGTAATTGCGTTCTGCTCCACCGAGTCACTGAAGTTGTAGCGGAACGTCAGGCGGTGTCCGCCGTTAAACGCATAGTCCACCTTCGAAGTCATTGCGGTGGCGCGATTGGTTTGCAGGAATGGCTTTTCAAAACTGCGGACTAGCGTGATCGCCTCGGTGTTGCGCGGAGTCACGGCCAGGCCAGTGATCGAGGGAATCACGACTTGGCGTGGGGTCTCGGAAATTTGGTTTTCAGCTGCCAAGAACCAGAACAGTTTGTTCTTGCGAACTGGGCCACCGATGCCTCCACCAAACTGCTGCAAGGTTTCCGAGGGCTTCACACGCACGACAGGATTGAATCCGCTCAACGCGCGATGGCGGATCTGATAAAAACCTTCGCCGTGAATGTCATTCGTGCCGGACTTGGTGATCGTGTTCATCACGCCACCCGTCGAGCGGCCATACTCGGCTGAGTAGCCGGTGGCGAGCACCTGGAATTCGGCGATGGCGCTCTGCGGAACGGTAATGATGCTCGTCGAACGCTCTCCGCCACGGATGCCGCCAAAGAACGGCTGATTGTAGTCCGCGCCATCGAGCATGATGTTGGAATTGATTCCGCGCTGACCGGCAAACGAAATTTGATTGCGGCTGGCGCTTTCGACAACTGCGGTCGGAGTGAGCAACACAAAATCCTGGAAGCGACGGCCGTTGATCGGCAGATTCGTGATTGCGATGCTGTTGACCAACGAGCTGGCAACCGGAACCGCGTCCTGGAGCAGCGTCTCGCCAACGTCGACAGTTGTCGAAGTGGACTGAACGCTCATCTTCACATCGACAGTAATCGTCGAACCGACGTTCAAAACCAAGCCACTGATTTTGTTTTCGGCAAAGCCAGGAGCATTGGCGGTCAATTCATAGGTACCCGGATCTAACAAAACGGCACGGTAGCCGCCGGTGCTCGCTGTGACGAGTTCACGGATTGTGCCGGTATTCGTATTTTTGATGGAGAGTTTCGCGCCGGCGATAACGGCCGCATTAGGATCCGTTACCGTACCAACGATCTGGCCCTTGTTAGCGTCAGCCTGCCCAAACAACAGCGGCAGCGTACACACCAATAGCAATGCAAGTCGATTTGTGTTTTTCATAGAAAGAGAGATGTAGCCCAAAGAATTCCTGACGGGGGATACTTTAGGTTAGCCCAGCGGAATGAAAATTGCATTAATAGATTCGAACCGTCGACATCACCTGGGCAATCAGAGTAATCTTGATAGAGAATTATATATATGCAGACGCAGCACTCCGTTGAGGCCCAGTTTGATCAGACCGTCCACGAGGACATCAGTCTTTTTCGCTCCCAGGTAAACGACTTCCTCTCCGGCAAGCTCACAGACGATGAGTTCCGGGCTTTTCGCTTGAGGCGCGGGATTTACGGCCAACGCCAAGCCAATGTACAGATGATCCGAACCAAGGTACCCGGCGGGCTGGCGACAGCGGACCAAATGGAAATGATGGCCGATATCGCCGACAAGTACGCCGCCGGCAAAGGTCACCTGACCACCCGGCAGAACATGCAGTTTCATTTCATCCCGCTGCCCGTAGTGCCCGACCTGCTGGAGGATTTGGCGAAAGTTCGGCTCACAACGCGCGAAGCCTGCTACAACACGGTGCGAAACGTGACGGGCTGCCCACTGGCGGGAGTTTGCCCTGACGAAATCTTCGATATTTCTCCCTACGTTCGGCAAGCTTCCTATGCGTTTCTGCACAAGGAATTGACCGACAACTTGCCCCGCAAGTTCAAGATCAGCTTCTCCGGCTGCAAGGACGATTGCATGGCGGGTGGAATTCACGATCTTGGATTTACGGCGCGAATCCAGGATGGCCAGCGCGGCTTTCGTGTAGTGGCCGGCGGCGGCCTGGGGCCATTGCCGAGCGAGGCTCAAGTGCTAGACGAGTTCCTGCCCGTGGAACGGTTGGTCAACCGCTGCGAAGCCGTCATTCGCGTATTCGGCAAGTATGGCAATCGCAAGAACAAGCACAAAGCGCGGCTGAAGTTTATTATTCGCGAGCGCTCCTGGGACTGGTTCAAAGAACAGGTTGAGTTCGAATACTCCGATATTCTTGCAAACGGCGGTATCGAGGCACCTCAGGAAGTACCCGAGGGCTTTGGCGCATATTCCTCGCAACCGCGGGCATTGGGCCGTGACCCTTTATTGAATGTTCTGCCGGAGCTCCCAGCCGATTACGAAAACTGGCTCCGAACCAATGTGCGCCCGCAACGCCAGGCTGGGAATGTCATGCTCACAGTCAAAGTGCCTCAGGGCAACATGACTTCGCAACAGATGCGAGCCGTCGCGCAAATTGCCCGCTCGGCGGCTGATGGCCTGATTCGCATCACAATCGATCAGAACTTATCGATCGCCTGGGTTCAGCAGAACCGGCTTCGTGAGATCTATGCCATTCTCCAGCAGGCGAAGCTGGCGGAAGCAGGCGCAGACGAAATCGACGATATCGTCACCTGCCCTGGTGCCTGGAGTTGCAACCTGGGGATCACCAAGACCATGAGCCTTGGCGAAGCTTTGCGCCACACGGTGGCCAATCATCCCGACACGGAAGTTCGCAAGCTCCACATCAAGGCGAGCGGCTGCCCGAATTCTTGCGGCCAGCATTGGCTCGGGGACTTCGGATTCTTTGGCAATGTCCGCAAGATGAATGGCAAGGAAGTGCCGTACTATCAGATGCTACTGGGCGGAGGGAAAGACCGGGAAGGCATGCTCAAGTACGGCTTCACAATTCAGAGCATTCCAGCCAAGGCTGCTCCGATCGCGGTGCAGCGAGTGATCGAGCACTTCATCGCGAATCGGGAACCGAACGAGATGTTCAGAGAATATGTTCTGCGCTTCAAGGTTGAAACGTTCCGTACCCTCACGGCCGATCTTGCCAAGCCGGCAGAGCTGGATCCCGATTATTACCAGGATTGGGGCGACGACGAACAATTCAGCCTGCAGCTCGGCCGCGCCGAGTGCGCAGCCTAAATCTTGCCCTTTAGTTTCTGCAAGGACGTGGCGGCATTCGTTTTGGGTTGATCACTTGCGACTGCCGCTGCGAGTGCTCCAAGTTGCACCGGTACGCTGGTATCGATCATTTCGAACATGGTCCCGATAGGCAGCCCTTCAGCCTCTTTGGTAAAAGTGAGTTCGCGCTCGACAGGATCGTACTCGATCCTTAAGCAGTCCCCACCCTCCACTTGTTCTGTTGCCAGCAGATTCGATAGCGGTTGAACCAAGAGTCGCTCCATGCTTCGCTTCAGATGGCGGGCACCGTAGCGGGGATCCACGCCTTGCTCAAGCAAAAAGCCTTTAGCCTCGTCTGAGACGGCGAAAACGAACTTCTTCTGATTGGCTCCTGCCAGAAGCCTCTGCTGGAAAATAGCCAGCTCAATATCCAGAATCCGGCGAAGATCTTTGTCCGCCAGGCTCTTGAAAACGACAATCTTGTCGAGCCGGTTCATGAATTCTGGCGTAAACTTCTTGCGCGCGGCCTCGACACCGGTCTTGGACTGCTTCTCGCTCCGTTTTTGCTCCTCTTCGGCAGCAAGCACTTCCTGATTCAGCGCCCGGGCAAATCCCATTTTGGGATTGCCGATTTGGCTCATCTCGGCCGCCCCCAGATTGCTGGTCATGAAAATCATCGCCCGCGAGAAGTCGACCTTGCGGTTGTCCCCCAAGGTCAAAACACCCTTATCCAAAATGCCGAGCAGCAAATTCCACAATGCGTCGCTGGCCTTTTCGATCTCATCAAAAAGTACAAAGCTCAGCTTGATGTCGTCATTCCAGTACTGATTCAGCATCTCCTGGCTGAGCAGCGGATGGGTTTCACGATGCCCAAGGTATCCGGGAGGGCTCCCGATCAGTTTTGCGATTTCGTGGCTGTGCTGAAATTCAGCGCAATCGATCTTGATCACTGGGCTGGGACGCCGAAGCAGACATTCTGCCGCAGCTTCAACCAAGCGGGTCTTGCCGGTTCCCGTGGGCCCCAGAAACAAGAAGCTGCCAATCGGCCGCCCGGGTGAACTCAGGCCAGTAGTGTACATCTGGAACATGTTCACGATCTGTCCGATCGCGTCATCCTGACCCGCGATCAACTGCCGCAGGCGGTATTCCAGGTACGAGGCGTCTTTGCCGGTTTTTTTCGGATCCAAAGTCGTCCGCATTTTTTTGGGTTCCGTGCTCAAACCTAGAATCCTTCGGCCATAGTTCAGTGGATGCAAAGTCACACCATCCGTGCTTGCACTTTCGCTGCCATTTTCCGTTAGCCATCCTGATGCTGGCTTCAAGAGCAATTCTTAGTTCCTCCTTCCTTATTCGGCCTCATGGCAGGAATCTTTAGGACAACGACCTTATACTGGAAGTAATGTCGGATATGAGCCTGTTTTGGCTGCGAATCGCCGCGATTTTCTATGCCGCCGGCCTGTTCCGCACCCTTTGGCTTTTTCTTAAACAGCGTCACGCCGAACCTCCGGTGGCTCCAGGTCTGCCGGTTTTGGGGAGCTTCGCCGTTGGCTCGGTACTGCACGCCGTTTCCATCGTGGAACGCAGCGTTTCAGTTGGACACCTTCCGGTAGACAATTTGTTCGAATCGCTGAGTGTGTTTGCTTTCGTCCTCGGCCTATTCTGCCTTGCTGTCCATTGGCGCTATAGCTTCTCATCTTTAGGCATATTACTTTTCCCAATCGTTAGCTTGATGACCTGGATTGCCTCAACAGAAAGTCCTCTAGCGGCCTGGGCTAACCCCAGACTCAGAGATGCCTGGCTGATCGTCCATGTCACGCTGATCCTTTGCGGCATCGCCAGCGTCTGCCTCACGGCTGGTGCTTCTATCTTCTACCTGGTCCAGGAACGGAAGCTGAAGCGAAAAGACCTGGAGGGGGCTTCGCGATTGCCTGCGTTGGGCACCCTCGACACCATGATTAATCGCGCGATGGGGCTTGGGTTCGTCTTCACAACGATGGGGGTCTTGGCCGGGACAACCTGGGCGTACGTGGAAAGCGGAACCAGGTGGCTTGGAAATGCGAATGTGCAATTGGCGTTGTTCACCTGGCTCTTCTATCTGACGATGATCTTTCTTCGCGCCACGCAGGGTTGGCGCGGACGCAAGAGCGCGTTCATGGCGCTCGGCCTTCTCGGCTTTTCTGCCCTTACCTGGGCAACACACGTTGGATTAAGGACGACCCTCGAGCGATGAGCCGCATTGCCATTTGTGGGTTGAGCCATCGTACGGCGCCTGTCGAAGTGCGCGAACGCCTCGCCTTGCCGGCCCCGACGATTCCCGCCGCTCTGACAGAACTGAACCACCAGCATGGGGTGAAAGAAAGTCTGATCCTTTCCACCTGCAACCGCGTGGAGCTGGCGCTCACGCTCGAAGACTCGGCCAACCTCAATGAGGCCTTGGCTGAGTTCATCCAGAAGCAAGGTGGCACGACGCTGGCAGCCGTCGATCCGTACCTCTATAAGCTTGAAGGCCGCGATGCCGTGCGGCATCTCTTCCGTGTCGCCTCCAGCCTCGACTCGATGGTAGTCGGCGAGCCGCAAATCCTTGGGCAGCTCAAAGACGCCTACTCTCTCGCCAAGGAGATGGGCACCGTAAGCAGCCATCTCGAACAGCTTGTCACCAGAGCATTCCATGTCGCCAAAAGGGTGCGGTCGGAGACAGAGATCGGCGAAAGCGCCGTCAGCGTCAGCTATGCCGCCGTCGAACTAGCGCGAGACATCTTCGGCAATCTTGCAGGTAGCAAAGTGATGTTGATCGGAGCCGGCAAGATGAGCGAGCTTGCGGCGCGACACCTGCGCAACACCGGCGCCAAGCAGATCTACGTCACCAATCGAACTTATGACCGCGCAGTGGAACTTGCCAAGCTTTTCGATGGGTGGATTGTCGATTTCGCAAGCTTCCGCCAAACCCTGCCGAGTGTCGACATCATCATCACCTCAACCGGCGCCCGGGAACCCATCCTGACTCGCGAAGACATGCGTGTAGTGATGAAGGCACGGCGCAACAAGCCAGTCTTTATTGTGGACATCGCAGTACCGCGCAACGTGGAACCGGCCGTCAACGAGATCGACAACGTCTTTCTTTATGACATCGACGATTTGCAAAAGGTTGTCGAACGCAATCTGAAAGGCCGCGCCGAAGCCGCCGAACACGCCGCACGCATCATCGAAGAAGAGATCCAGTGGATCGAGAGCCGGATGCGCGAGCGCGAGGTTTCTCCCGCAATCGTTAGCCTGCATGGGCGGCTCGAAGAAATTCGTGCGACCGAGTTTGAGCGCCACCGCGGGAAACTAGGCACGATCAATGGCGCGCAGGAAGAAGCCATTGAAGCCCTCACCCGAGGCATCATCAACAAGATTGCCCATGGCGCGATCGCGGAACTTCGCCGGCAAGGGGCGCAAGGCGATCCGTCGCTCGCCATCGAGACGATCCGGCGGATTTTCCGCCTGGAGAACAATTCATGATCACCATCGGATCCCGCGGGTCGATGCTTGCCCTGTGGCAGGCCAATCACATTCAGGCGCTGCTGCGCGAACGTGGCTTGGACTCGCGCATTGAAGTCATCCACACCACCGGCGACAAAATTACAGACGTTCCTCTCGCCAAACTCGGCGCCCAGACTTCAACCAAAGGCCTCTTCACCAAAGAGTTGGAAGATGCTCTGCTCGATGGCCGCATCGACATCGCCGTACACAGCCTTAAGGACATGCCCACCGAACTGCCCAACGGGCTGGAACTGGTAGCTGTCCCCGAGCGAGAAGACCCTTACGACGCCATGATTGGCAGCACGCTCGAAGACCTTCCCATTGGCGCCAGAGTCGGCACCAGTGCCCTGCGACGCCAAGCGCAGCTGAAGGCACTCCGCCCAGATCTCGACATCCAATCTATTCGTGGAAATCTTGATACGCGGCTGCGAAAGCTGGACGAAGGCCAATTTCAAGCAATCCTCCTTGCCTGCGCGGGATTGCGCCGACTGGGGTGGGCCGGGCGCATCGCGCAGAGGTTTGAAGAGAGTTTGATTTGCCCTGCTGTCGGTCAGGGTGCTCTCGCGATCGAAGCCCGTCAGGGAGACTACGCATTGAGCATTCTCACTCATGAGCCCACACGGTTGGCTGTTACCGCCGAGCGTACTTGCCTGCGCGAATTTGGTGGCGGCTGCCAGATTCCCATGGGTGCATTCGCGACAGTGAACGGTACAAACATCAAACTGCAATCGGTCGTCGCATCGGCGGATGGAGAGCGCATCATTCGCTTCGCCGCCATGGGCACGGACCCTGTTGCCCTAGGCAAGGCTGTCGCGGACGGTCTGAAGGCGCAAGGTGCCCGCGAGGTGTTGGGTTGAAGGTTTATCTGGTGGGCAGCGGCCCGGGCGACCCCGAGCTTCTCACCGTGAAGGCAAAGCGCCTTCTGGAGACCGCAGACATCGTTCTCTACGATCACCTGGCAAGCCCAGACGCACTCAGGCTTGCCGAGAAGGCCGAAAAGATCTATGTAGGCAAGCGACGTGACGAACATAGCTTTCCGCAAGAAGAGATCGGCGAAATGTTGATCGCCCAATGGCAGACCCATAAGCGAGTGGTTCGGCTTAAAGGCGGTGATCCTTATGTGTTTGGACGTGGCGGTGAAGAGTGTGAAGCTATGGCTCGTGCGGGGGTTCCCTTTGAAGTAGTCCCCGGAATTTCCTCCGCTGTCGGTGCCGCCGCTTATGCCGGAATCCCTTTGACTCATCGCGATTATTCGAGCTGCGTGGCATTCGTCACGGGACATGAACCAGAAGCCATCGACTGGAGCAAAGTAGCTCATGTGGACACGATTGCCATCTTCATGGGAGCCTTTCAATTCCCCGAATTGGCAAAGGCCCTCATCGCCGCAGGGCGGTCGGCCGATACGCCCGCTGCAGCGGTGACCTGGGCAACACGGCCAGAGCAGTCCACCGTCGTCGGCACGATCTCCAGCCTGGCCGAAGCGAAGATTGAACCTCCGGCAATGATCTACATCGGGGGCGTCGCGCAATTGACGCGCGAGCTGAACTGGCATGAACAATTGCCACTGCATGGGTTGCGCATTGCAATCACTCGAGCCCGTCATTCAGCGCTTGAGCTGGCTGGCCAGCTCACCGCTCTCGGGGCACAGGTCCTTGAATATTCCACGATTGAGATCGCCCCACCTTCCAGCTACGCTGCGCTCGATGAAGCCATTGCGAAGCTGGAAACTTACGACTGGTTGATCTTTACCAGCGTCAACGCCGTCGAAGCTTTTGCCGCCAGACTTCGACAATCCAGCCGCGACCTTCGAAATCTGCGCGCACGGCTTTGTACCGTTGGCCCAGCAACACGGAGGGCGCTTGAGCAGATGCACCTGAAGGTTGATGTGGTTCCGGCAGAGTACGTCGCTGAAAGCCTTGTGAAAGCTTTGGAGAGCTTCCCCATGCAAGGCAAGCGCGTACTCATCCCAAGAGCTGCCGTGGCTCGCGATACGGTTCCATCTGCGTTGCGGGAGCTGGGAGCGGAAGTCGAAATCGCTGAGGCTTACCGAACGATTGTTCCCGCAAGTGGACCCGCACCCGAAGCAGACTGGGTGACATTTACGAGCTCTTCGACCGTAAAGAACTTCATTGCCCTCAACGAGCCCAACACGATCAGCCGCTACAAGACTGCCTCCATTGGCCCCATCACCAGCGAAACCCTTCGCTTGCATGGCATTGAGCCAACAGTAGAGGCGAACCCACATACAACACAAGGTTTAATTGATGCCATCCTCAAACATCACTGTCCGCAAGGCACAGCTCGCTGACGCTCCCGCATTTGTCCAGTTCAATCTGGCCATGGCGTGGGAAACCGAACAGCTGAAACTCGATGCGGCTAAACTGCTTGAAGGCGTCCAAGGACTCTTTCAAAAACCGCAATATGGCTTTTATGTAGTTGCAGAAGTGGACCAGCGAATCGCTGGCGGCCTGATGATCACTTACGAATGGAGCGATTGGCGCAATAAAGTATTCTGGTGGATTCAAAGCGTATATGTGAATCCCGAATTCCGCGGTCAAGGCGTTTATCGAAGCCTATACGAAGGCGTATGGCGTATGGCTCAAGAATCTGATTGCTGTGGTTTCCGGCTCTATGTGGAATCCACCAACGAAGCCGCTCAGGCGGTTTACAAAAAGCTGGGTATGGCCGAGAGCCACTACCTGATGTTTGAAGACGCTCCGTTAGACTGTTTGAACGAGAACCCAACTTGAAATCCTGCGCAATCGTGATTCCCTGTTACAACGAAGCGGCCCGGCTCAAGCCGGAAGTTTTTATCGACTTCGCTCGGCAGAATCCATCGCTGCACTTTATCTTCGTCAACGATGGAAGCCGCGATGCGACTAGCACCGTGCTCAAACAGCTGGCTGATCAAATTCCAACCCAGTCAACCGTCATCGATAACACGATAAATCAGGGAAAGGCCGGGGTGGTTCGACAGGGAGTGCTCCACGTGATCGACAAGATGGAGCAGGAAATTGTCGGATTTTGGGACGCAGATCTGGCTACGCCACTTCCTTCGGTGCTGGCGATGATTGAAGTACTCGAAGGGAACAGCGAACTCTGGATGACTTTCGGTGCTAGAGTTCAGCTACTGGGCCGATACATTGAGCGCAAGCCACATCGCCACTACCTGGGCCGAGTCTTCGCCACCTGCGTCTCGGTCATGTTACGCCTGCCGATTTACGACACGCAATGTGGAGCAAAACTGTTTCGCCGAAATCCCAGCCTGCGCAAATTGTTCGCGCAACCGTTTGTGTCACGTTGGATTTTCGATGTCGAAATCATCGCGAGGTTCATGAAGCTACCAGCGAGTGAACGCCCGGCCGCGGCAGCAGCGATCTATGAATACCCGCTGCCGGTTTGGAAGGACGTTGATGGGTCGAAAGTGAAGCCCTTTGATTTCTTCAAGGCGCTGCGAGACCTGTACCTGATCTGGAGACAATAACCAATGCTGCGGCGCACCTGCCTTCGGCTGGCCACCCTGGCGTCTCTGCCATCTTCGCTGAGCGCGCGAAGCCAAGCCACATTTCAGATTCAGAGTGACTGGACGATTCAGGTTTCGGAGCGCGGCAACACCGCAAGTGTATTGGCGATCGAACCACCAGTCATCGAAACGGTCTCGATGGAAGCTTACTCTTCCATCCCTGTTTTTAATCCGAAGGCTGGAGGATGGATTCGTGGAGCTCAGTTGAAGGGAGTTAAAGCCCAGGAGACGACCAGCCCGCATTTGCTCGATCCAGGCAGCTTCAAGTTAACCACCGGCCAGGCAGATCTGGTTCGTCGCATCGACTATGAAGTGGATCTTGCCTGGGGTACTTTTGGCCGGCTTGAGGGTGGCTCGATTCGAGTAGACCAGACAGTCTACGCAAACTATCGATTCACCCTGCCTCGAATCGACGCGGTCGTCAAAGACCGCGCGGGAAAGATCATCCTCAAGCAGGGGACACCTCGCGCTGCGGCGCCGACCCCACCTGCCCTAAGCCCGGGAGAAGTTCACCTCGGCAACGTTTACTTGCCTGGCCCGCTAACGCGTTTGACGCAGAAACACTTGTTTCCCTTGCTCGAAGACAGCTACCCGGAAGCGAAACAGAAGCGGCATCCAGTCATTCATCGCCTGATGAAGCAATTGAATTCGGGAAAAGTGATTCGAATTCTTGCCTGGGGAGATAGCGTGACTGATGGCGCATACCTCGCCAACAAATCGGCTGAACGCTGGCAGGAACAATTTGTTGCAAGGCTGCAAGCGCGTTTCCCCAAGGCGAGAATCGAACTGCTCACCGAAGCTTGGGGCGGCCGCAACACCGGCAGCTACCTTGCTGAGCCGCCGGGCAGTCCACACAATTATCAGGAAAAAGTCCTCGCGACAAAGCCAGACCTGATCATTTCCGAATTCGTCAATGACGCCAGTATGAAGCCAGACGTGGTCGAGCTTCGATATACAAAACTACAGAAGGATTTTGAAGCGATCGGCGCAGAGTGGATCATCCTCACACCCCACTACGTACGGCCGGATTGGATGAACCTCACCCGCGAAAACAATATTGACGAAGATCCACGTCCCTACGTCAAAGCTTTACGCCAGTTCTGCGCGAACCACGGCGTGCCACTCGCCGACGCTTCGCTCCGCTACGGGAGACTGTGGCGCCAGGGTATTCCCTACAACACGCTCATGCTGAATGCGATCAATCATCCGAGTGCGAAGGGAATGTCGATCTTCGCCGATGCGCTCATGGCGCTGTTTCGCTAGCCCTTACCAGATGAATTCTTTGGCCTTTTCCCGACGCTCATAGCCATCAAGAACGTGAACCACGCGGAGCTTTTTCAATCGCGCGGGAGACAACTGACCAATTGGGATGTAGAGAATCTGCCGCCGTAGCTGGCTTGCAATCGAACGGAAAATGGATCGGGGAGGCTTGGGTGCAACGTACACAACGTAACGTTCCGTCGCATAATCGAGCCCAGCCATCAAGAGCCTTTCCGCCTTGGTCTCGGCGAAGTCATAATCGGCGTCGTTCCACACATCCCAGAGCCTTCTCGAGGGCAACGTCATCAGAAATCCGCCATACTCGGCCCGCCCAATTCCAGGACCCACAAGATGATCGAAGGGCTCTGTGGAATAGAAGGCCATGTCGGATTCGTTTTGATGTTCCCCGAGCCATGTTGTGAGATACCGGTAACGGTCATCCCGGTCTTCGTCAAACACGACAACAACGCTTGAGACATCACCGGCGGCCCGCTCCAGCCTCTTCACATAGAGCTTGCCCTCATGCCAATTGCGCAACGTCTCGCGCAAGTCGATCCCATCGAGAAGTGAAGTCTGAAACGGTTCGGTTCGAGTACGTTCTTCGGTCAGAATCGACTTGGCTTTTTTATTAAGAAATCGACCGAAGTCTTCAATGACAATATCTTCAGGCGGATACGAACAAATCGAATTGCCATTCAACTCGCGAGCCCATTCTCCGGGCTTGCCTTCCTTTGGGTGCCCCTTCAGCGTCCGAGGCTTCATGCGCTGCTTCGGCCTGGGCAGCCTGCGGCGCAACTTTAATTTTCTCGTGCGAAAGAACACCTCATCGCCGGACAATCGCAAAGTCTCAGGCTGAGAGGATTCGCTTTGAAAGTCATACCGGCTGCCCGCTTGCCAGACTTCCCAGGCGTAGTTGTCATCTACGAGAGACCGGGCCGCAACCGTTAACTCATACAGAGTCGAGATCAGATAGCCAGAAACGTGCGCCAGATTCCGCGTGAACTTTGCCATCAGCTTACGCTGGTATGGCATGAGCTTGTCACCGGTGGTCTTTTCGTAGTCCACCTCGGCCCGCCGCAGTGTGTCGTATTGCGCAGCCGGCCGATCCACCAGCCTGACATCGGACATTTGCTTCCGCCAATATTCGTAGCGCTGTTGGAGCGCCGCGTACTCGGTCAAGACTTCGCCAAGAGACTCAGGATGCACGTTGACAAGGTCGACAAACTCAAGGGCCTCTCGTGCGCGCGGCGGCTCCTGCGGTACTTCCATTGCGTCCAGCAATGGGTCAAGCAGATTTAGCGAAACCACCACGAATACGTCTTCCAGGGGGTCTGCTCCCTGCAGCTTCCAGGCAAGGCCCGACGCGAAGTCACTCACCTCATCGTTGCGCTGCTGGGGAAACAGCCGATAGCTTTCGATGTATTTTTCAAAGCCAATACGCTGGATCGAATACGTATCCGGATAATCATCCGGGATGTGCGGGCGCTCGCCCACGGCCGGGTCAATCAGAATTACCTCTGCCCCGATCTCATGAGCCGTGCGATAAGCCTCAACAAAAGCATCACAGGGCTCAAGGATGTAATAGATCGCGGCTCCGTCATCCTCACGCTCGCCAAGTCGGTCCGGGTACATCAACGCGCTAATTTCAGGGAATCTGCAAGCGGCCTCGAACATGCGCGTACCGAAGAAGGCTGGCAGCTCTAGCGCGACAATGCGCGGCCGCACTCGCAGCAAGGCGCGGCGTACCTCCATGGCAAATTCCATGCGACCGGGAGCGACCGGGAAATAGCGAAATCTTCCCCGGCGCAAGCTGCTGAAGTCTTTGAGAAACTCCTCAGTGGCTCCGGACATAACGTATGGCTTCCACGCCAAGTATCGTCTTGATCGCCAGAGGCAGCGAGATTCGATCGTTCAGCGGGGAATCGCCCACGCCGCGCAGCTTCATCGCATAGCGGATGATGTTGATTCCGTCGCGGATCGAAAATCGCTCCTCCGCGGAGTGCGCCTGTTGCAGGAAATCTGTCACGTACTCGAGAATCTGCGCATCGGCAAAGGGAAGGTTCTCTTTGAGAATTGCCAGCTCCTCTTCTCGTTCCGGAAAATCCAGGAGAATCTGCGGCTGCAGACGGCTCTGAATGTATTCCGGCAAATCGAATGTACTGGCGTCGTCATTCATCGTGGCCACAAAGCGGAATAGCGGGTGCGCCTTGATCTTGATTCCAGCGATGATCGACTCTACATAACGCCTGGTATCGAGCAGGGGAGCCAGGCTCGCCCAACTCTTTTCACTCATGCGGTTACCTTCATCGAGGATCGCCACGCCCCCGCGAATCATGGCCGTCAACAGAGGCGAGGCAACATATCGCAGCTTGCCCTGTTCCTCCATTACTGGCGTCACGATTAGATCTTCAGGACGCGTGTCGACGGTGGCTTGCATGATGTACACCTGCTGGCCCAAGCGCTCTGCCGCGGCCCAGGCTAGCGACGTCTTGCCGACGCCGGGCTTGCCTACCAGCCGTGGGTTCATCGGCAGGTCGTGCTCGTCAAGTACGAGCCACGCAGCCAGCAGTTGGCGCATCGCCTCTTCCTGGCCAACCCAATTCACATTGAGTTCGTCCGGGGCCCCCAGGTGGATTTCAACACCGCTAATGCGGACAATATCGGTTTTTCTGTCCATGATGGAATGAAAAACCAGCTTAACCTCTCTCGCGGCTGGTTACCATTAGAGAAAGTACTCATGCCCAATATTCTTCAATCGTTACCCATCGGTGATAAGGTCGGTATCGCGTTCTCGGGAGGTCTCGACACCTCGGCAGCCATCTATTGGATGCGCCAGAAGGGCGCAATCCCGTATTGCTACACAGCGAATCTGGGCCAGCCTGACGAACCAGACTACGAAGCCATCCCGAAGCGGGCTCTTGATTGTGGCGCAGAAGTGGCGCGCCTTCTCGATTGCCGCGCCCAGTTGGTGCGCGAAGGCATCGCGGCCCTGCAGTGTGGCGCGTTCCACATCACCACAGGCGGCTTACCGTACTTCAACACCACGCCGATCGGCAGAGCCGTCACCGGCACCATGCTCGTAGGGGCGATGAAAGAAGACGAAGTCAATATCTGGGGCGATGGGTCTACCTACAAGGGCAACGACATTGAGCGTTTCTACCGCTATGGCTTGATGGTGAACCCAAGCCTGAAGGTGTACAAGCCCTGGCTCGACCAGACCTTCAACAATGAGCTGGGCGGCCGCAAGGAAATGTCCGAATTGCTCGAGAAGGCGGGTCTGGGCTACAAAATGTCCAAAGAGAAGGCCTACTCGACCGACTCAAACATCTGGGGTGCTACGCACGAGGCGAAGGATCTTGAAACACTCTCCACCGGAATCAAGATCGTCGAACCCATTATGGGCGTCGCCTTCTGGCGAGAAGATGTTGCAGTAAAGGCCGAAGAAGTTACAGTTCGCTTTGAAGAAGGTCGCCCGGTGGCGCTCAATGGGAAGACCTTCGAGAACGATGTAGATCTGGTGCTGGAAGCCAATCGCATCGGCGGACGCCATGGCCTCGGCATGAGCGATCAAATCGAGAATCGCATCATCGAGGCCAAGAGCCGCGGCATTTACGAAGCTCCTGCGATGAGCCTGCTGTTCCTCGCCTATGAGCGCCTCATCACCGGCATTCACAACGAAGGTTCGATCGAGCAATACCGCGACATGGGCCGTCGCCTTGGCCGCCTCCTTTATGAAGGCCGCTGGTTTGATCCTCAATCGATGATGCTGCGCGAGACCTTGCAGCGCTGGATCGCCAAAGCGATTACCGGGGAAGTCACGATTGAACTGCGTCGTGGCAACGACTACTCGATCCTCAACACCGAATCGCCCAATCTCACCTACGCCCCAGAAAGGCTCTCGATGGAAAAAGTCGAAGGCGCCTTCACTCCGCAGGATCGGATCGGACAGCTCACGATGCGGAATCTCGACATCGCTGACTCCCGCGCCAAGCTGTTTGTTTACTCGAACGCCGGCGTGCTGCCTCCTTCCACATTCGAAGGTCTGAAGCTCCTCGAAACCGAAGACAAGGAATAGCTTCCCAAGCATTATGCTTGCTGTAAAAATCAGCTCCGGCGCGGCTTCGATGATCAAAACCTCGAAGCCGCGTCCGCGAGCGGGTCATGCACTTCTCCGCCTACGGCTGGCCGGCATTTGCAATACCGACATTGAGTTGCTTCGAGGCTACTACGGCTTCTCGGGCATTCCCGGCCATGAGTTTGTGGCAGATGTAGTCGACTCTGCCAATCCCAAGTGGATCGGCAAGCGGGTCGCCGGAGAGATCAATCTGGCTTGTGGCAAGTGCGAATACTGTCTACAGGGGCTTGGCAGACACTGTCCCAATAGAACTGTCCTAGGCATCGTCAAACACCCTGGGGCATTTGCTGAATACCTCACTCTTCCCGAAGAAAATCTTCGCGTTGTTCCCAAAGATATTCCCGATGAGCATGCAGTTTTCACAGAACCCATCGCTGCTGCCTGCGAGATCCTCGAGCAAGTCCGCTTCGCCCCAGACACCACTGTCGCAGTGCTCGGCGATGGCAAGCTGGGGCTACTGATCGCACAGGTTCTGCGAATCAAAGGGCTCGCAGTTCATCTCTACGGCCGCAATCCGGGCAAGCTCTCAATCGTCGAGCCTCTAGGGATCAAAACGCGTCTGCTTTCTCGGCACGAACCGAAACTCCCAAAAGCCGCATATACCTGCGTGATCGATGCCACGGGCTCTGCGATCGGGTTCGAGCATGCGCTCGACCTCGTCAAACCGAGAGGCACAATCGTCATGAAATCCACAGTGGCCGAACCGATTCACATCGACGCAGCTCGTTGCATCGTAAACGAGATTTCGCTGATCGGCTCTCGCTGCGGTCGTTTCGAGCCTTCACTCCGGTTGCTGAAATCCAGAAAACTCATCCTTGACCCGCTGATTTCGGGCCGCTTCCCGCTGCGCGAGGCGACCTCTGCACTCGAGCAGGCCCAACAGCCCGGTGTTCTAAAAGTGCTGTTGGACCCAAGTCTCTAAGGCTAAACATCGAGCGAATCTCTAAGCTCTACACCTTCCCGAAACCAAGGAATGCACTTACGAACAATGGGCCGTTGGTCCTATTGGCGCGTTCGCAACGGAACCGTAGGATTAAAACGATACGGATCCTGCCATGAATATAGTCGGCTACGAGTTTCAAGTTATCTTTTGCGCATTGATTCTATTGAGTCTTGCCGCTGTCGCTCTGATTGTCGATTACCTGAAGGGCATGAACGAGAAACTGCGCGAACGGCAGATTGACCTTGAAGCCCACCACGAGACGATGGTCCAGCGTGTTGAAGAAGACAACACCAAGTTGTTGCGTGCGCTGGCAGAACAGTCGAAAGCGTTTCGCGACATGACGCGCCAGTCGATCGTGGTCACCGCGAAGCTGGCAAATAATGCGCTTCCGGAGATTCCTCTGAATCCCGTTGCAGAAATTCCAGCCGAATTGCCTTCAGAGCCGGTGCTTACAGAAGCTGGGCCAGTTGCCGTGGCAGAACCTGAGCCAGCTGTCGATGAATCCTTACTGGCAGAAGAAGGCCTTCCGGCAAACGTTATCCGCATCCGGCTGAAGTCCAACAGTTCTAAACCCTCCACCAATCAGGAGCCGATTGCGAATCCTGCAGAACCAGACTTTGAAAAGTTTCTAGAAGAACTGGTGAGCGAATTCGATGCCGCTCCAGATGCCAATTTGGACTTGGAGGCGCTTTCAAAGAAGCTCGAAGAATTCTCCAACCGTCTCGAAGTGCCAGCGGGAACGCATCCTCCGTCCGTGCTGAATCAACTACTGGAACGCAAAGAACCGCTCACCGGTATGGTCATCTCGGTCAGTATCAACGACTACTTGAAACTGGAAGAGGTACATGGCGCCGGAGCTGCAGGAGAGCTGCTGAATACGGTGGACTCCCTCATGTCAGACCTTGTCGGCGACTCAGGCTTTTGCTCCCGTCGCAGCGACGATGAGTTCGTAATCGTCTTCCCGCGCCTTGTCGGAGCGCCCGCCCAGCAAAGACTAAGCGAGTTTTCTGAAAAGCTCTGGGACTACCAGCTTCAGACTCTCAGTACGTTTTTAGTTGTATTCTCCTGGGGTGCTTCAGAAGCCCAGAATCAAACCCTGGGCGAAGTTCTGAACATCGCCTACGAGAACATGATCGAGACCCGCGGAACTCGCAAGAATGCGTCGAGCGACCCGGGCCGCAAGCATCGCGCTACTGCCTGATCTCAGCCTCAATTGCCTCAAGCTCTCTTGCGGCATCAACATACTTTCCTAGCCCCATCAATTCTTTATAGTGCTTGAGGCGGGTTCGCATGCGCTCAATCCGCGGATCAGCAGAGGCCTTTGGAGCATTTGCCGCAGCCGGCGCTTGTGAAACCTGCGCTGGCTGGCTCGCCGCCGCCTCCACAATTCCAGCACCGAGTTGAGACAACGCCTCGGCATAAGTATTGCCATAGCCAATCATGCTTCCCAACCCGACAGCCACTTTCTTCAATTCAGGCATCGGCGCATTGCTCGCCTGGATATAGATGGGTTCTACGTAAAGGAACTGCTCTCCGACGGGCAACACGAGCATCTGGCCCTTAATCACCTTGCTGCCCTGCTGATTCCAGAGAGTCAAATCCTTTGAGATGGTCTGATCCTGATTGATGCGAGCCGCAATTTGCATGGGGCCGAAGATCAGTTCTTGCTTCGAGAGCCGTAGGACCTCCAGTTCTCCCAGTCGTGTTCCATCGCACCGCGCGGCCATCAGGCCAATCAGGTTCTGCTTGTTGCGCGGAGCAAAGGTGGTCAGCAACAAAAACTCGGGCTTGGACTCTCCCGGCAATGTCGCCATCAGATACGTCGGCTTCACGGAGTCGGTCGCGCCATCCATGCTGTCAGATGTTTTGGCAAGATCCCAGGGGTCTTCGCGATTGTAGAAAGCCTCGGGGTTCTTCATGTGATACGTGCGATACATCTCTGCCTGGACCCGGAACATCGTTTCCGGATAGCGGGCATGCTCGCACAAGTCAGCAGGCATCTCTGCCTTGTTGCGCAATAACTGGGGAAAGATTTTGCGATAGGACGCCAGCACAGGATCAGTTTCGTCCCAGGCATAAAGAATAGTGGAGCCATCGTAAGCATCCACTGTTGCCTTGACGCTATTTCGCATGTAGTTCACGCGGCCAAATCCTGTGTTGACCGACCGGGAGTACGGATGCATCGAGTGCACGGTGTATCCGTCAATCATCCAAACCAGCTTTCCCTCCTGCGTTACCACCATGTAGGGGTCTTCGTCCCAAACTACGAATTCAGCCAGCTTATCGACACGGCGAGCGACCTTGCGATGGATCAGCATCCTTGATTCCGGCGTGAGGTAGGAAGTCAGCAAAATGTTCCAATCGCCTTCGGCCACAGCGGCAGCAAAGCGCATCAGCAACCCATCGATAGGAATCCCTCCTTGCCCGGAGTACTTGCTGTGGACGTTTTCATTGCCAGAGGGGTAATTGAACTCCGGCTGCGCAGTGCGCACAAACACAGGCTCATGCACAGCTTCGCCGTAATAAAGCTCAGGCCGAGTCACCTTTGGTGCATTCGGCTTGGTCGCGAGCGGTGCATCTTTCAAGAGCAGTTCCGGCAAGCCGTCAGAGGTAATGCGGTTCGCCTCGGCCATCACAAGTCCATAGCCATGTGTGTAGATGAAGTGGGGATTGATCCACCTACTGCGGGCATCCGGCAATTGCCGGACATCGAGTTCACGTGGGCTCAGCAGCACCTGTCGCGTTTGCCCATCTGCTTGCCGATACCGATCCACATCGGTGTCGGCAAACACGTAGTAGGGCCGCAATGCCTGAATCTGGGTAATCGTGTCGTGAAACGCTTTCCAATCCCATAGCCGCACGTTGTCGAGCAGCGTCTGATGCTTTGCGGGCTCGAATTTGCCGCCAATCTGCGCGGCATAGTCGCGCTCTTTCAACTGGCTGGCAAGTCCATACGCGGTGCGCGTCCCATCGATGTGCCGCTCAATATAGAGCTTCTGGAGGGAAATCTCGTTCGGGCGGACGCTGATCGCATTCACTGCTTTCGGCACAACCCCTGTGGCCACGTAAGCCACAATCACTAATCCCAATGCAAGGCCAGCTCGGCCGGCCAATACAAGCCCGGCCCCAGCAACGCAAGCACCAACCAGCCCCCAGATCATAGGTAACACGATATTCACATCAACATAGTCGGCTCCAACCAAAAATCCGTGGTCTTCAAACAGAACATCAAATCGGCTCAAATAAGCCCTCGCTCCAAGGAGCAGGAAGAACAATGCGACTGCCACTCGAATTGCGGGTCCACGAAATGCCTCGCCCAGATTCAAACCCGAGAGATCCACTGCCTGCTCGTCCTGCATGCGCGAGATCCGGTCACGCAGAGATTCAAATCGGCTCGCGACCCAATACAAAACGAACCCAATCACCAGGATTCCCTGAACGTACTTCAGCACCATCTCGTAGAAAGGCAATTGAAAGAAGTAGAAGCCGATTGGTTGGCCAAAAACAGGATCACGCCATGCTTCCGCTGCCACGCCAGTCGAACCGTAGTAGCGAACAACGGTCCAGTTGTCGATCAAAACAGACCCCAGCACTAGCGAGATTACAAGGCCCAGAACGGGTTTCCACCAACGAAAAACACGCCGGGGTTGCGCCTTCGAATACAACAGCCAAAAGACGGGAAACGCGACTAGCCCAGCTCCGAGGCTCGGCAGCCAGCCGTAGATCAGCATCTGCCCCCAGGTTTCCACTTGGCCCACTTCTTTCCACCACGCGAAGTCGATCCAGGTGCGAGCCACTGTGCGGGCGCTAGCCACCAAAACAAAAAGCACCAGCAGCCAGCCCCCCAAACCAAACCCGCCTCCGCCCCGCACAGGTCGCCTTGGGCCAAAATCATCGAGATCAATTACGTCAGGTCTTGCCATTTCACCTCCACCTTGGCACATATTTGATGTCCGCGCTTACACTCAGGATGTATGCGCAAATCGGGACGACTCATTTGGATTGGCCTGCTGGGACTTCCGCTTTTAGCTGTACTGGCGGCTTATCTATTTTTTGATGCGTCCCGGCTGAAGCCAGTCTTAACCGCCGCCCTGAGCAAGTCCCAGCGAAGACAGGTCAGCGTCGAGAAGATCGCGATCCAGATCTTCCCGCCTGGCCTCAACGCGACAAACCTCAGCGTCGCCGACGACCCGGCCTTCTCGAATGCTCCCTTTCTGAAGGCCGCTAGCATTGAAGTCCGGCCATCTTTGCCGCCACTGCTGACCGGTAATCTTGAGATCACCAGCATTCGCATCGATGCCACTGAAGTTGAACTGATCCAAAACGAACAAGGAATCTGGAATTTCTCGACTCTGGGCTCAAACGAACCCAATCGATCCGCGACAAGACTTGCGCGGCTTGGAGTTGAAAAAGCGTCGATCGGAATTCTCAGGCCACAAACTTCAAGGCAGGTCTATTCGAATTTATCTGCCGAAGTACGGGACTACGCAGATGGCGAACCATTTCAATTGCGATTGGCAGCCTTGATGCCATCGGGCAAATCAATCGCGGCGGAAGGCACCATCACGGCGGGCAAGTTGAAGACGTCGTTCAAAGACATGAAGCTCAGCCTGGCTGATCTGAAAGCTTCCCTGGAAGGCGATCTGGCTGACACAGCAATGAACCTGCGTCTCGCGATTCCCAAATCGAACATTCAAACACTCGTACCGTTGTTTCTTCCGGCAGGAACCGCAACAAAAGGCGAGATCGAGGCAAGTATCGAAGCCCAGGGCACAATCAAGGCGCCAAGGCTTCAAGGCCGTGTGGACATCACCGGCTTTGAAGTTTCCGGCGGCGAGATCAAGCAACCTGTCCGCACGGCCAAACTGGGCATAGCAATCACCCCGGATCGAATCTCCATCGAACCAGCGACAGTCGTCAGCGGCTCAACGCAATTGTTGGCCTTTGCCGTTCTCTCGCAATACGCAAGTAAGCCAATGCTTGAGGCAACCCTACTCGCTCCCACGGCAAAACTTCCGGAATTACTTGCGATCGCTCGAGCCTACGGAGTTTCTGCTGTAGACGGCGTCAATGCCGAGGGCGATGCAAAGTTGCAAATTCGCATTCATGGCGCGCTTGGCGGTAAGGCGCCCCTTGCCTACGCTGGCAGTGGCTCACTGGCAAGCGCCACGGTGAAGCTGCCGTCATTTGCCAAGCCGGTTGAAATTGCGAACGCCAATTTTCGCTTCGATGCCGAGCAATTGGCCGCCAATTCAATCTCGGCCCGCCTGGGCTCTTCAGACATCAATGGCGAGGTTCGCATGTCCAATCTGAACCAGCCAACGATCGGCTTCGACTTAACCTCAAGCCATCTGCATCTGGATGAGTTGCGCTCCATCATCAAGAGCGAGCCAGGCAGCAAGCCATCCAATCTCTCAGCATCCGGCAACGTTAATATCTCCACTTTGCGAGTTGCCGAGCTAACTCTGGCTCAGGTCGCCTCAAAAGCAACATTCCGCAGTGGCCATCTGGTGCTCGACCCGCTCAACACCTCTCTCTACGGCGGACAACACACGGGCTCCATGGATATCGATCTTCGCCCTGTGCAGCCTCAGGTGGAGATTCAATCGCAGTTGGAGCGTATTGAATCTTCTCAACTCCTTGTCGCTGCAACGTCGTTGAAGGGAATCGTCAGCGGCCCCTTCGGCGCCAATCTGAACTTGAAATTCTCCCCAGCCGAGCCAACGGAGCTTGCGAAATCACTGGAGGGAAGAGTTTCACTCAACTTCAGCCAAGGCCGCATCGCATCATTCAATCTCACCAACGAACTTGCCAAGATCGCCCGCTTCGTTGGCTTCAATGCTCCAACAGACTGCTTCACCCAGTTCGTCGGCATCACGGGCGATCTTGAAATTCATGGAGGCCAGGCGACGACACAAAATCTTAAGCTCGACTTGTCGAACCTGAGTGCTGCCATCACCGGCAATATGAACCTTGCAGACCAGACGCTCGACCTCAAGCTCCTGTCGGTACTGGATCGCCGTTATTCTGAACAAGTTGGCGGAAATAAAATTGGCGGGTTCATGACCGCCGCCCTCGCCAATCCGAGTGGCAACCTCATGATTCCCGCCACAATTCGTGGAACCTTCGCCAAACCAATCCTCGCCCCAGATACGGCGGCCATCGCCAAGCTCAAACTTCAAAACCCGCAGCGAATGATGGAAGTTGTCAATTCCGTAATCGATCTCTTTAAGAAAAAGAAGCCTTAGCGATCTTCTTTCACTCGGATTGCAGGCATCTCCATGGGCATGCGCATGTTGGTGACCTCTTCGATTTTGTAATCGGCGGGTGGCTCGAAAAGGCTCCGCGAAGGATTCCCGAGCTTCACATTCATCAAGCGGTTGGTCATCTCCCCTGATCTTGGGTCGGTATGCTTCGTAAGGACGACACCTTTGATTTCATCGCTATACCAGGTTTCCGTCACTACCTCGATTGGGCGCTCATTACCAACTTCACCGGCAGCAATAGTCATAGTAGTCTTCAGGCCTTTTGCGCTTACACCTTCGATCGTGCGGGTACCCAAATCTTCTTGCTTCACATTGCCATCTCTGCGCACTGGGCTTGTCCCCTTCCGTGAGACACGAGTCTAGACACTGTCGGCTGCCAGGCGGAAAAAGCACTGGACAGCCAGCCTTTGTTTTAGCAGAATCGCTGTAGTGGGAGAGACGGAAGCGAGCTCTGCT
>Ga0194133_10001234_pt1 | contig 46275 bp, 40 predicted proteins | sample TA2KigOf40mmetaG_FD_155448 | JGI IMG/M metagenome (GOLD analysis project Ga0194133, IMG submission 155448) | Freshwater microbial communities from Lake Tanganyika, Tanzania - TA2015055 Kigoma Offshore 40m | ecosystem: Environmental > Aquatic > Freshwater > Lake | place: Tanzania: Lake...
AAGAGGTGTACGTAAATGGCAACAAATTTTCCAACGTCTTTAGACGTTTTGGTTAACCCTCAACCAAATGATTCGGTTGAGGTTGTTTCCCACTCTGCCCAACATGCCGATGCAAATGATGCTATTGAGGCGCTAGAATCCAAGGTTGGAGCAAATGACTCTACCGATCCAAATTCTTTAGATTTTAAGGTTAGAACCTTAGAAACAAATATACTTGATGAAGAAGAAGTAGAAGATATAGCAGCAAGGCTTTTGACTTCTGGCACACATGGCAATATTACTGTTTTTTACAACGACGAAGATAAAAAAATAAATCTTATAGCTACCTATGACGATGAAGAGGTCATGGATGCTATTGCTACATCTCTTACCGCTGGAACTGGAATAATAAAGACTTATAATGATGTAGCAAATACAATTACCGTAGCCGTAGATACAAATTCAATTGCTACACAAGATTATGTAAATACAGCAATATCTAACCTTGTGGATGCTGCCCCAGAACTATTAAATACGCTTAATGAAATTGCCGCAGCAATTGGTGACGATGCAAACTTTGCAACAACAATAACAAATGCTTTGTCAACAAAACTAGATATTGCAACTGCTGCAAGCACTTATCTTTCTAAGACAGATGCTCCAGAGGTTATCATGGATGCCGCTGGCGCCATGTTTGCTCACAGCAATCACACAAATGTTGTTGCAACATATGATGATGAAAATAATAGAGTTAATCTATCTGTGGTTGCCCAGCTAACTCAAGAACAAGCTCAGGACTATATTGCTCCTTTATTTACTCACGGTCTAAATCCAAATATTACTGCTACATATGATGATGAATCAAATAAATTAATTTTAGAAACCATTATTCCGCCCTCAAAAGCAATAATGTCAGCATCTGCTCCAACATCTCCAGCCGACGGTGAATTTTGGTTTGATACAGATGAATATAGAAGCGGAAATACCAGAGCATTAAAGGTTTGGAATGCTCTAGCTCAATCATGGGAATATATTTCTACAGATCTATCTTTATCAACAACAAATACCTGGACATCTAAAAATACATACACAAATGGAATAATTATTGGGTTAGACGGGGCACCTAGCAATGCAGTCCATGGACAAATTTATTATAATAAAGTTTTAAACAAGTTAAAGGTGTGGGACGGACTCCTTTGGCAAGATATCCAAGGTTCTGGCGGTGGCGGTGGCGGACTAACGTTAATTCCAACAGATGAGACAGCACCAGCAAGCACATTCTTCGTAGGACTAGTTCAACCACCAGTGGGTGCTACAGCCATTGGCGATTTGTGGATAGACGTAGACGACGATGCTGGTGAGACAGAATTCATATTTTCAGGCCCCGAAGCTCCAGAAAATTATTCAACAGATACATTATGGATTGATACAGATGAAGCAATATCAGAGCTAATATATAGCGCAAATGAGCCAGCAACTCCATCATATCAAGGAGAGCTTTGGATAGACTTAGATGATACTTCTGGACAATCAGTATTAAGTTCTTTAACTCCGCCCTCTCCATCCGAAACAGATTTGTGGGTAGATTTGTCAAATGAAGAAGGTTATTTGGAATATAAAGATTTGTTTAAGGATGGAGCGGCCCAGGTTCAGTCTTTTGCAAGCCTACCAAGTGCAACATTATATCCAGGGATAGCACTTTACGTATCTTCAGAAAAATCAATATATGTATCAATTAATGGACAATGGAAAAAGATGTATCCAAATTCAGACTCAGAAGTCCTTTCTTGGGTAGGATTTTGAATAGATTTATAGTATAATAAAACTCGGAGGAATCATATGTCATTAAAACGTTGGAACGGATCAGCTTGGGTTGTAGTAGCTGGGTCACGTCCTGGACCACAGGGTCCACAAGGTATTCCAGGACAAGCAGCAACAATTTCCGTTGGAGCGGTAAACACTCTTCCCTCTGGATCAACAGCAACAATTGTTAATACAGGAACTTCGTCAGCAGCAATTTTACAATTTAATATTCCAGCAGGAACAACTGGTCCAGCAGGAACTCCAGGAGCGGCAGGAGCTCAAGGTACTCCAGGACAAAGAGGATCTTATAACTTTACTGGAATAGCAAATCCAACAGCACAAAATCCAGCAAGTCCTTTAGGACTAGATAATTATTTAAATACAACTACTGGAGATTGGTTCCAATATAATTCAGGCACCTCTACATGGGCGTTACAAGGAAATATAAAAGGTCCACAAGGTATTCAAGGCTTAGCTGGTGCAGCTGGTCCAGTAGGACCTTCGGGTAATGAACTAGCTAATGATATACTTAAGGAAACAACGGTGGCAAGAGTTGATGCTATGCTAAATCTAGGAATATACTATCCTAAATATACTAGTACTTTAACTCAAACAGAATTAAACAGCAGATTTGCAGCATCAAGTTATTTATTTTAGGAGAATGTAAATGTCAAGAAGACAAATAGAACACGCATACTATGTATTTAATCCATCACTAGATCAAGTTACTATTCCAAGAATAGTAAGACAAGATCGCTTGATGCTTATTACAAATACCACTCAGGGCAAAGTAATTTACAATTTCTCCGATCCTAACCTAGGTGCAGTATCCTTTTCAGTCGATAATGAGGTTGGGTATGAGCCAAAAACAATAATTACTCTTAAATATAACTGTGCATCAATGGCTGCTACAGATCAGCTTGCAATTATTGTTGATGAACCAGCAGAGACAGTAACATTTACAGAACCGCTTATGGATGCTGTTAATAAGCTAAGAGTTGCTCCACCACAATCTTTAATGGATACAGACTTTGAATATGGTATTCAGAACTCTAAGTGGGAAGCTTTAGTATTAACGTCAAATTATCCATCATTCTTTTCTAGAGCAACAGGCGGAAACTCATTTGACGTAGTTAGCGTAACTGGAGACGCAGTTTCTCCAAGATCTACAGTAACAGTAGTTGTTTCAAGCCCAGCGACAGAGCTTGTTCCAGGAGATGTTATTTCAGTTCAAGACACAAAAAATCCTTTAGCTGAAGGAACTTTCCCAGTTGAAACAGTAACCGCAGATGGATATACATTTACATATTTAGCAAACGGAGTTGTAGACGGAGCAATTGCTGACGGAAGCCTTACATCTGTTTCAGGTGGTGGAATTTACGATAACGCACATATTCCAGGTGGAAACGATTCTATTGGCTTACAGGGCTGGACGGCTCAATCAGATGGAGCAGCACAATCTACAATTACAGTTACAACAAGCACAGCTCATGGGCTTCTTCCAGGAATTCCAATTTTAATTGGAAGCCAAAATGAACTTTGTGCAATCAAAGGATCTTGGAGAGTATTTAACGTATCAGCTCCAAATCAACTAAAGTTTAAAATGAACAGTCAGGTTGTTAACCCAATTGTAACAAGCGGCGTTGGTCTTTATGCAAAACCAAATGGTTATGTTCAACACAGACCACACGATGGTGGAGTTATTCTTTCAACAACAGATAACGTTTGCGGAGTTAGAGTTATTCGTCAAACACGTCGTCACTTTAGATATCAATCAGGAAAGTCAATTCAGTTCTCAACTGGTGTTAAGTTTACCCCTACATTTGACGTAGACCAGATATCTGTAGCAGGAGTTTTAATTGGAAATCAGGTTGTGACCGTCCGTACAATTCAGGATCACGGAATGCAGCCAGGTGCAAAAATTAAGGTAGACGGAGTTGTTACAGCAGGCTTATATAATCCATGGAATGGTAAATTTACTGTTACAAATGTATTAGGAACAAACGAATTCCAATACATAATGCCACTTACACAAAATTTAAGCGCTACAGATCAATTCCCAGGAGGAGTTGACGTTAGTATTACAGTTTATAAGTGGGAGGGCGCAGCAACAAGAACAGGTATGTTTAATGACCAAAACGGATTCTTTTTTGAATATGATGGTAACTACTTATATGCAGTTAGACGATTTAGCAAAAAAGACCTATTTGGTAAGATTGCTGCAACCAAGTTCTCAAATACAATTACTGGTATAAATACAAGATTTAGAAAGCAGCTTCTTGTTGGAGATCAGATTGTTATTAAGGGAGCAAACTACACTGTTATTGAAATTGGATCAGATACTAATATGAAAGTTGCTCCAGCATACAAGGGAGACTCATTAACAAATTCTTCTTATGTTATAACTCAAGAAATTAGAGTTCCTCAAACAGAATGGAACGTAGATAAACTTGATGGAAAAGGCCCTTCAGGATACACATTAGACCCTTCGCTAATGCAGATGGCCTATGTTGACTATACCTGGTATGGTGCAGGATTTATTAGATTTGGATTTAGAGGCACAGAAGGAAATATTGTTTATTGCCACAAGATGCCTAATAATAACAGAAATACAGAAGCCTACATGCGTTCTGGAAACCTTCCAGCAAGATATGAGGCAATTAACTCTCCGTTCTTTAGCACAAAGCTAAAAGCGGGATCTTCAGGAATAGTTGGATCCCCATTATCACCAACAATGATCGTTATGTATGTAGATAGCATTAGGTTCTGGCCAGATTCAGGACACTTGGTTATTAAAGATACAGACAATTTTGAAATTTGCTCTTACACTATTACAAATAGAGAATACAATTCAATAGCCCAAGGATATGCTGTTAATATTGCTAGAAGACAGCCAATTACCTCTTATCTACAGGGACAAGCAGTTCAGCTATCTGGAACTTCAAATAATGCGACATTCCTTCCAGATAATACAATTACAAATGGAACTGGCGTAGCGCAAGTTTCAGTTCAAACAATTACAAATACATGTGCACCAGTTATTTCACACTGGGGATCATCTGTAATCATGGACGGAAAGTTTGACGACGATAAGAACTTTATCTTTACTGCTGGTATGCAGAGATTTATGAATATTGCAGGTTCTGGTGAAGTTATTGCTAAGATTGCCTCAAAGTCTTCAAGCTCTGGTGTTGCAACACTAACAACAGCTGCACCGCACCAATTGCAGGTAGGATATCCACTTACAGTTTCTGACGTAAATACCGTAGCCTCTTTAACAGATATTATAAGAACTTCTGCTTCTGTCATAAGGGTTACAACTCAAGGTGCACACAACCTTGTTGCAAATCAAAATGTAACAATAACAAATTCAATTCTTTCTAGAAACTTACAAAATGGTCAAATTCAAACTACTGCTCAAACTGGTATTTTGAATGGAGTTAGAACAATATCAGCAGTTCCAACAGCAAACACATTTGAAGTAATTCTTGCTGGAGTTTATGGATATACTAATCAGCCACAAACAAATGCAAGTGCTACTGAGCGTACAACTTTTAATGGTACATTTACAGTAAGCGCAGTAACAAGCAACACAGTTCAATACACAATTCCTTTTGGAACAAACATTGCATCAAGTATTGTTACACCACAAGGATCCGTTTCTCAAAGCTTTGGTACCACAGCAACTCCAAGACCACTTATTTCGATTAGAATCGCACCATCTGCTGATAACGGAATTGGAAGAAACTATGGAAAGAGGGAAACATTGAATACTATGCAGTTAGCACTTAGCTCACTGGGTATTCTTGCTCAAGGAGCATTCTTGATTCAGGGTATTTATAATGCATCATCTTTCCCTACTGGAACAAATATTCCAACAGACTGGGAAACAATTAGAGTTCCTGGTGGATCTTTAGCGCAGGTTATTTATCACGATAACACTGGTAAAACAGGTTCTACAGTAACAAACCCAATAACAACAATTAGAGGTGGAGACCAGGCGTTTGCCTTCTACACCGACGGTACTGGTGGTACTAACTACTCATCAACCACATTCGATCTATCAAAGGTTAGAGATCTAGGAACTTCAATTCTTTCAGGAGACGGAAACTATAAGGCTCCTGGATTCCCTAATGGACCAGATATTCTAACAATTGTTGCAACAAACCTAGGATTAACATCTGGAGACATTTCAGCTCGTTTGTCTTGGACAGAAGCTCAGGCATAAAAGGAGTATAAGATGGCAGCACCAGACCTACCAATTATTGGCACGGCCACAGCAACTGGCACCACTACAGCAACGGTTGGTTTTGCGGCCCCACTAGATGACGGTGGCTATACAATTACCAGTTATACGGCTACATCAAGTCCTGGAAATATTTCTGCCAGTGGTACGGTTTCTCCAATTACAGTTACTGGATTAGAGCCAAATACTACTTACACTTTTACCGTAACAGCTACTAATTACGATGGTACATCTGGTCCATCTTCGCCAAGCAATAGCATTACTACATCTTCTTCAGTGCCTGATGCACCAACTATTGGTACTGCTACAAAAACAGGTGCCACTACAGCAACTGTAGCATTTAATGCACCACTAGAAGACGGTGGTCAGGCAATTACTGTATACACTGCTACTTCCTTGCCTGGTAGCATTACTGCAACTAATACATCTTCACCAATTAATTTTACTGGATTAACATCTGGAACAGAATACACATTTACCGTAACAGCAACAAACTCAGTTGGTACTTCAGCACCATCTCAGGCAAGTAATACAATAACCACTGATTATATAAATCCTAATAGCCCTGGAGCACCAACAATTGGAACCGCTACAAAAACTGGTAGCACAACTGCAACAGTTGCGTTCACAGCTCCAACATCAGATGGTGGATATCCGATTACTGGATATACAGCAATATCTACCCCTGGTGGTATTACTGGCACAGGAACAACTTCTCCTATTACAATTACAGGATTAAACCCTGGACAGGAGTATACATTTGTTGTTTTTGCAACTAACTCTCAGGGTGCTGGTATCAATTCAGCAGCAAGTAATACTATTACTACAGATGCTGCAGCACCTGGAGCACCAACAATTGGAACCGCTACAAAAACAGGATCAACAACAGCAGTTGTTACATTTACTGAGCCTACAAATAATGGTGGAGCAGCGGTAACTAGTTATACTGTAACATCAAATCCAGGCAATGTTACTGCTACTGGAAATGGTTCTCCTATTACGGTTACAGGTCTAACCCCTGCAACCTCATATACTTTTACAGTTACTGCTACTAACATTGCTGGCACCTCTGTGCCATCAGCTGCATCTAACCAAATTACAGCTGATTCTACTGTACCAGGTGCCCCAACTATTGGAGCTGCTACAGTATTAACATCAACATCAGCTACAGTTGCATTTACTGCTCCAGCAAATAATGGCGGAGCGTCAATCACTGGATACACAGTAACATCAACTCCTGGTAATATAGTTGCTTCAGGAACATCGTCACCAATTACAGTTCTAGGACTTACACCTGCAACATCTTATACATTTAAAATAATCGCATCCAACTTTGTTGGAGATAGTGCTCAGTCTGCAGAAAGTAATAGTATTACTACACCTGCCGCAGATGTTTTTGTACCAGATGCACCAACAATTGGAACTGCAACAAAGACTGGCTCAACTACAGCTACAGTTGCATTTACTGCTCCAGCAAATAATGGCGGGGCAGCAATTATTGGTTATATTGGTACATCAACTCCAGGCGGAATCATTGCTTCAAGTACATCATCACCAATGACATTTACAGGATTAACTCCTGCAACCCATTATACATTTGTAGTAAGAGCTGTAAACTTAGTTGGATCTGGACCAAACTCAAGTTCAAGTAATATTATAAATACAGATAGTGCTCCTCCTGGACCACCAACAGTCGGTACTGCTGCAAAAACTGGTGCAACAACCGCAACACTTGCATTTACCCCACCAACCATAACCAATGGACAAACAATCATTGGATATACCGTTGAGTCAACTCCAATTGGGGGAACTGGATCAGGAACAACATCCCCAATTCTTGTTACTGGACTTACGCCAGCGACTGCCTATAGATTTAAAATTAGAGCCGTTACTAGCGTAAATACCCAAGGAGAAGAGTCTGCTTTCAGTAATATTATCACAACAGATTTTGGTAGCGCCGCTAACTATGCAACGTTAGCAAATCAAATTAATACACTTAAAGCAAAAATTAATGCTTTATCGTCATCGACTTTAAATGCTGAACAGATACTATATTTATCAAAGTCAGTACTTATTTTGTCAGAAGCACTTGGTGTAGACGATATTGTTGACGCTACTGCAAATGCAATTACACAAATTGATAATGCTGGTGCAGCCACAATTACCCTTGTCAGTGGTACAGCAAATGGAGTAGCAGTATCAAATTTAGCAGGTCAATATAATACACTTCAAGCAGCCTACGATAATATTAATCCTAGAGTTACTTCTCTAGAGGGAGTAATAACAAATCAGGAATCAAATATTGCGACAGCATCTGCATTGGCAGCAAGTGCTGGTTATAATCCTTGGCAAGTTGTATCTTCTAATAAGCTTTTAGTAAATAGAGATAGACTTTTTGTCAATACGCCAGCAGGCGGTGGAGGAGTGGGTGGATTAACTTTAACACTTCCAGCAGGACCTTCAATTGGCTTTGTTGTAGAGATAGTTGATATTTCTGGAAATGCATCAACAAACTTCTTTACAATAGCTAGAAACGGTGAAAGAATTCAGGGACTACAAGAAGACCTTATCTTTAACGTAAATAATAAAGCTATGAAATTAATATATTCAAATAGCGCAAAAGGATGGAGACTCGCATAATGGCATCATTAGACTCACTTATAACGTTGTCGTCAGGACTTAAGGCGTCAGATCTAGCAGCTATTGGAGTTAATGGAGCTTCTTTAGGAATTACACCAGAATCTCTAGGTGTTACAAATGCAGAAGACAGACTATTTAGAGAGGTAACAGATGGTACTCGCAGACCATACATGATTCCTACAATTACAACAATTAACGAAAGAAACCAAACATGGTGGCAGACATGGGCAGCTGGAGAATCTTGGACAAACTACCATAACTATTTAACTGGAAACACACAAGCAGACTGCGAAAGAGCATTCTGGTTCTCTCTTGGAACAAATAATAGACAAAATACTGTTGGATATTCTTCAATGTCTTTTGAAAATAATAGATTGATTTATGCAAAAAATTCTCAGGTAGGTAATGATGACGTTCATATTGCCCATCAAAGAAATAACTCATATGCTCCATTTAGACTACGTACAATGTTTTTAAGAAATCATCACCCAACACAATCTAAAACAGTTACTATGTGGGGGCACTATTCAAATTATTGGTCTTCTGGATATGATGGTTCTGGAGTATGTATTGGAACCCCAAATACTAATGGATCATATAGTACCGTTACAGACGTTAACTGGACAGTACCAGCTAATAGAACTGGCGGAAATTCATATTATGAGTGGAATTTCAACGTAACTATTCCATCAAGAACTACAGTGGCAGTAGTTCAAACAAATACTATGTATTATTGGCAGTCTGGCTATGTTTCATGGTACCTTGACTCAAATATGTTTTATGATTTGCATAATACATTTTCTGATTTTTGGGTTCAACCAGACCTTAAAATGACTCAAGCAGCTCTTACATATAATGATCACGATAATCAGTTTAATATAAAGACTTCTTATAAAATTTGGAATAGAACAGCGTTATTGTTCGGGAACAGGTAAATATGAATTATATAAAGTTTGATAAAAATGGTGTACAAGAGCAAATGAAAGTTGCCGAAGAAAATCCAGGTAGCGGTTGGTATGAGGCTGCAGAAGATATAGATGGAAAGATATTTAAGCTAGTATCTGGAGCTCCAATTGCTATGACTGAAGAGGAAAAAGATGCATACTATATTTCATTAAAAACAGATTCTTCATATGCTAATTTAAGAGCAGACAGAAATGAAATGCTAATGAGATCAGACTGGACTCAGCTATCAAATTCAGGTCTATCAGAAGCAAAGGTAGCAGAATGGGAAACCTATAGACAGGCACTTAGAGACCTTCCAGAAACCATGACGGAAGACCTAAAATATACCCTTCCAGAGGTTCCATCCTAATAATTTTTATGATACAATATTCTAAAGGAGTAATTAAATGTCAGCATCATTAACAGACCAAATTGATTTGGTAAAGACAAAGATCAACGCATTGTCTGCATCAACTCTTACTACACAAGACCTCGTATTCTTGGCTAAGTCCCTCGAATCCCTTGGCACCCTTTTGGGAGTCAACGACATTGTGGCAGTAACAAATACTAAAATTTCAGAGATAACAAATGCATCTAGCGGACAGGTTCAAACAATCACTAACGCTGGGTCGTCTCAGGTAAATGCTGTCGTTACTTCTGGAAATCAGCAAATAGCATTAGTAAATGCAGCAGTAGATAACTACAATCTATTCGTAAACATGGGAGTAATATAAAATGGCACAAATAAGTTTACCAGCAAGACTATTCGGAGGTAGCGTTACAACAACTGAGGCTCAGGTTTATACCGTCCCAGCAGGAGAGACAGATGTTATTACATCTGTTACCCTATGCAACGTTACGGATATTGCACAACAAGCAAGCGCAAAATTTGCAGGAATTTTCTTTTTCAAGAACATTGATCTAGCACCTCGTCAAATTACAGTTATAGATGTTAAGCAGGTTTTAAATGCGGGAGACGCAATCGTTCTTTCAGCAGTTAACGCAAACTCTGTTACAGCATTTATCTCTGGCGTTAAAATAACAACAATTTAATTAAAAATATTTAGGAGAAATAGAAAATGGCAGTTGCAAATACAGTTACGCAAATTGTTTTACCTGGCATAGACAAGGTAGTTCAAGACCAGACAGTCGCAGCAATAGCAGCGAACCCAACAGTTGCGGCAATCATTTCAAACCTTGCATCGACTGGAACCACAACACAATTAAATGCAGCAATTGCAAACGCAAATGCTGTTGTGGCAGATCTTCCTTCTACAAACCCTCTGCCAACATTTGCAACTTTCTCATGCCGAGACAACAGACCATTTTGGAATATTTATAATAGCAGACTTAGACCAATTGATGCAGGAAGTCAGCATACTGATTCAGAGCTGTGGGCACCATGGACTGGAATCAACTATACAAACTCACACATTAACACAAGCAGCTGGACGACTTCTTGGAGCCAAGCAACACCAATGCAGCAAGCAGACGGACACTGGTTTATGAGATTAAATGCTGGAAATAGAACTTACACAGCAATGAATGCTGACATAGCTCCTTCGTACATGCCCTTCTTTGGAGTTATTATTGGTAAAAGGGGAGTAAGACAAAACTTCTCTTTATTCTCTAACAACGAAACATTAAGAATTATGGAACGTGGAATCTATGAAGGATATTATGAAAACGTAAACCTTAATGATAATACATATTCTACATGGGTAAGCGGAACCCAGTATGGTTCAGCATGCTATAACGACAGAACCAGAACTCTTGTAGTGGTTGCAGCAAAAGACGGAAGCAACAACTATAGACTACATCGATGGATCAATCAAGGAATTGATAGATCTTTAAATAGTGATAACTATTATCCAGGAACTTTGGCTGCTTTCTTAAGAGAAGCAAAAACAGGACTTCTTGACGTAGGACAAGGCTCAGGAACCTGCAGTTATAATTTTTATGATTTCCAGTGGCAAGCAAATAGCTCTCAGAGCTATAATGAGTCAAGATATCGCATGCGTGTTGTAGTTGGCGATAACGGCATTATTGGAATGGCTAGAATGGTCCCATCAAATGCAAATAACTATGCAACCTATAATCCATCAACTCAACAGCTAGTAACATCTTTTAATACAATTTCATTAACAACTTCTTATGGAATTGAGCAGGGCAATAGATATGGAATGCGTCATCAAATTAGCTGGGACAATAATTGGGTAGCAGCTTACAATTGTTATTACTACTATGGCGCAGGAATGAATGTGTACTTTATTGATACACGAGATCCTAGAAATTACTTTATTGGTCAGCACGGAACTACAAGTGGTGGATGCCAAATAGTTCCGTACCAAGAAGACAAGTTTATGTTTAATGACTCTACACACAATGTGGATAACAATTACGGACTAATACTGTATATTCAAGAGCCAGAAGCAGCGTTACAGGGAAGAGTTACAAACGGAACAATAAGTAATGGCGGCAATCTTGGCTTGGTAAACAATGGACAACGGGGTAAATTTGATACAGATTACACAAGCACAAACTACCCAGGGCTACAATCTTTAGCACACTGGACAAGAAGGGTATAGGAGAAAAAATGAAATTAAATTGTTATGACGGAGTAGTAGTATTTGATGAAAATGGACAATACGAAACAGATATTGTTACATCTTTACCTCATAGACTAACAGTTGTCGACGGCGTTGTTGTTGACAAATATCCAGGAAAGACGGATAATGAAGTAAGAATTGCAGACCACGCAAAAGCTCTTGAAGATCTAAAAGCCTATCAAGCTGAGTGGGATGAGTTACCAGAAGAAACTAGATCGGTTGTGCCTCGCCCAGCAGATTTGCCTGAGCTAGAACTACCAGAAGAGGAATAACATGCCAATTACACAGACCCCAAATTCAGTAGTACCAGCACTTTGGACATACACATATCTCCAAGCTCCAATAGATGGACAAGGTAAGCCATACTTTAATATTCCAGCACAGTTCTCTGATCTGGGAACAAAGTCAAGCGGAACCCTTACGCTAGACTTATCTGCATCAAATGTTTTTAAAGTAATTGCTGGTGGTAATTTTACAGTAGCCTTTTCAAATATTGCCTCAACTACAAGCGTTGCACAATTTTGGCAATTAGAAATCAAGGCTGGTGGTTCATATACTATAAACTGGCCAGCAGGGATTATATGGGACGGTGGCGGTGCGTCAAACATTCAACCAGTTCTATCACTAGATACAACAGTTCTAAATTTCTATACTAGAAATAATGGAACAACAATTTTTGGATCGTACGCATTTTCAGATTTAAAAATATAATATAAATAGGAGAAAAAAGTGGCAATATCAACAATATCATCAAACAGTACTTCAATAGCATTACCAGACTTAGACCTATCAGTTTTTAATAACCTGAATGCAGGACTAAACACAAGTCCTCAAATGCTATCTATCTTATTGTCCTCTGCAGGATCTTTAAGCCTTAACGATTCTATTGCCCAAGTAGATTTAATTGATGATAATATTAAAAATAATGCAGTCACAAGAAACCCTCTCCCTACATTTGGTGTTTACACAAATAGATCTAACGAACCAGCATTCGTAACTTATAGCAGCAACATGCAGCCTATGTATGGCGGATATTTAAGAGATGATACAGAGGGTCAAGATTGGCCTGATAGAGGTGCCAGATATACAAACACTTCTCAGGGAACTAGAGGCACAGGTCACTCTTCTGTAAAAGGAACATGTTTCCAGCAAGATGAAGGAAACTGGCTTGTTCACTTGCCAGGACATGCTCCTGCTTCAGGATCAGATGCACAGTTTGCACACGGTGTTTGGTACAACTGGGTAAATGAGTACTGGCCATTCTTTGGAACAATGATTGAAAGAGAAGGAGTTCGTCCAAGATATTCAATTTATTACAGAAACGCTACTGTAGGAATTTATCCTAGAGGCGGCACTGCTCCACTAGAGCACGTTACAATGGGCTCAACATATGCAACATGGACTAACGTTAATAGTGGATATACAGCTATTTCTTATAATAAAAGAACTAATACTTTAGCCCTTCTAGAGCCTAGAGATAACCTTAATAACTACAGACTTCACGTATGGAAGAATACTAATAGAGATTTAGATCCAGAAAACTACACAGCGGGAACTATGCACAGATTTTTGTCAGAGGCAAAAACTGCTGGCACCCCAACAGCATTAACACAATCACTTTACTATTACTACAATGATTTCCAATGGCAACAGGATAATTCGCAGAACTACGACGAGTCAAGAAGAAAAGCATACATTGTTATGGGAGATAATAACATAGTTGGAATAGCAAGATTTGTTCCTCATCACCACACAAGATACGCAACATTTGCACCAAACTTTGCTTCAACTTCTGGAACTTTAACAACTGGAAACGGACGTAGCAATACAACTTCTTATGGAATTGAGCAAGGAACTTACTATGGAATGCGTTATATGCAGACCTGGGATAACAACTGGTTTGCATGCTATGCACCATACTACTACTATCAATCAGGTATCAATATTATTTTCTTTAATACTAAAGATCCTACAAAGTATTACACGGGCCAATGGGCTTCCACAGATTGGGGCGCAAAACTAGTTCCTTTTAAAAAAGACAAGTTTATTTTCCACGCAGAAAACTCTAATAGTGATGGAAACGTTGGTATGAGACTTTATGTTGTAGATCCAGCTGGAATATTAAAGTATGGAAGAGACTCTAATGGAAACGCATATTCAAATGGTGCAAATATTGATATATTTAAATCAACATTTACGTACTCATTTGATACAAGATATCAGTCTACAAACTATGCAACAATTGTTCCAATGGCTGAATGGAGTCACGGATAAAATGTACTATGCTGTACTTAATTCAGAAACGGTAGAAAGATCTGGAACCCTTCAGACTTTATTTCCAAATACCTCTTTTCCACTCTCAGGTCCAAATGATGAGTTTAAAGAAGAGAATAACCTAGTACAGGTTCTAGAATATTTAGAGCATGATTCAGAAAAACAAAAGATGGTGTTTTGCGACCCATACTTTTTAGAAGGATCCGTCTATAGAGTCAAACTTGTAGATTTTACTTCAGAAGAGCTAGAGTCAAATTTAGCAGCTGCTGAAGAATTTGAATCTTTACAGGAGGCGTAATGTTAGAATCACAAAGATCCTTATTTAAAAGATCGAGGTACAGCCAGTTTGGATTACAATTGTGGTTAGACGGAACAGCGGTAGATAATTTTGAATTAAACGCTGGCAATAAATGCTACTTGGCAAAAGACAGATCTCAATATTTAAGAAACTTTGTTCAAAATACAGCAGCAAACCAGCCAACATATGTTTTAGCGGCAATCAACTCATTGCCAGCTTTAAGATTTGATGGTGTCAATCAGTTTATGACATTTGCAGACCCAACTCTTTCCTGGCTTGCAAACACCTCTTTTACCTTTTTTTATGTAGCAACTAAAACAACAAAGACAACTAGCTCATTTGTTATTGGCGGACAAGGAACTGCTACAAGATCTAACCTAGCATTTGGTTATACTATCCCAACATCGCTAAGAGCTGTTTTTGGAAATGACGATATCAATGCAATCGTTCCAGCAGTAACACCTGGACAGCCAGAGCTTTATGCTATAAGATACGATAATTTAAATAACAAAAGAGAAGTTAGAAGAAACGGAGTAACCGTAGCTCTTGGAGCTTCAGATGGTGCCCCATCAAATATGTCAGGACAAGCAATAGGTCGATATTTGTCTACATACGGGCAGTTTGATCTAGGAGAAATTATTATTTATAACAGATCTATAAGTGATTATGAAATGGGTCAGGTTGAAAGAGACCTTATTTCTAAATGGACAATAGTTTAAGGAGAGTAGATGGCATACGTTCCAGAAAGATTTGTTGGACCATTAATCCTAACTCCTTTAGCAACAACTCCACTAAAAGTATTTAGCAACAAAGCAATCATTAAAAATATAGTTGTTTCAAACGTATATAATGGAACATTAAAGTATGCAATCTATATTGCGCCAGCTGGTCAAGATGCTCAGGATTACAATAAGGTTTTCCCAGACCTGGCCATTAACGACAAGTCAATTCAATCACACGACGTAACAATAGTTGTAAATCCTGGAGACACCGTATTTGCCTCAGCAAGTATTCCTGGAGGAATCGTTCTCACAATCTCTGGTGTCGAAGTTGTACAATAATCCTAACTATTTAAATATAGTATAATAATATTATGACTTATCAACTAAAGGTAATAAAAGATTATCCTATAGGTTTCTGGCCATTAGACGAAACCTCTGGTACTACCGCTATTGATATTTCAGGCTGCGGTAATAATGGCACATATGTAGGATCGCCTGCAAGAAATATGTTGCCAATAATTCCAGGCGGGGTCTCAGGAACAAGAATAACAAACACTGCTTATATAACAGTACCTACGTCAAAAGATTTTTATGGATCAAGTGTATCAAATGGGCTGGCTAACAAATATTCATCAGATAATGATTTTAGTTTAGAGTTATGGGTTAGTCCAAGCATTTCTTCTACAGAGTATACGCCTTTGTTTGCAGATACGACAAACGAAATAGGAATATATTGGGAAAATGGAGATATAGTTTTTAGAGTTTCTGACGATGAGCAGGTTCGCTGGGCATTAACATATACTAAAAAATCATTTCATATAGTTGGCATATATTCAGTTAATTCAATTAGTTTATTTATTGACGGAACCCAGGTTGGATTTAAAACAATATCCCCAAAATTTAAATTTACTAACGACTCTTTAAATCTTCAAATTGGTCCAAGCATAGGTCCAGCAGACAGCTTCTTGGTGGATGCCCCTGCAGTATATAGATATGGACTAAAGCCCTCAATAATTTCTAGACATTATGCAGACGCAAATTATTATGTACAACCAATTCAAGTTGTTGGTCCAGACGAAGGGGTTTTGTTTTCCTGCTCAGACAGATCTAAAAGAATAGAATTTCAATACACATACGGGGTAGACGCTTCATGGGAAAATTTTATAGATTCAAATACCTACTATGACGATAAAGGAAAGTATATTTCTTTTATTCCAACCACTTCCACACAAAGCAAATCTTTTGTAATTAATGATTTTATTTTTATTCCAATGGAATCTGAGCTTACAGATTCTAAAATTGAGTGGAGAAATGAATTAGGGGTACAAGTAGAAACTAGTGTAGATGGCACCAATTATGTTTACTGCACAAATGGAGGATCTATTCCACAATATAAAAAGGGGGCATTTAATACAACAGGCCTTTTATATATTAGAGTAACAATGCAAACCTCAGATGCAAGTAAATTCTTGCCTAGGCTGTCATATTTTTCAATTAGATTTTATTCCAGATCTACTATTTACTCAGATAATTCAAATAGTTATATTGAATCTAACAATGATTTTATTGTAGGATCTTTAAATTATTCTCCTATTTTAAGACATTATAATAATGGCATTAGGCCAGCATCAGGCAGCGGATTTGATATCAATACTGAATTAAACATAAATACAGTAGAAATGTTTTTTACACCTAAAACAAATGGAGCAAACACCTTATTCTATGATCCAGCAACTGGCACGAAGTATGCCTGGAATGGGTCAGGAGCGGTCTCTAAGGCCTCTATAAGCAACGTTTACGTCAATGGGGTAGATAAGACCTCACAGGCAAACATAAGCAATTTTATGGTCGCTGGAGAGCCTCATCATATTGTTTTAGTTTTAGCCTCTCCTGTAACTGGACCAATTCAATTTAACTATGAGGTTTCTGGAGGGCCAGACAACCTATACAACAATATAGCTTTGTACAATAGGTCGTTTTCGGAATCTGATGTTTCAACCCACTTTAATTTATATTGCGGAAGACCAGCACAAGAGGTATTAGATCAGTCATTTGATGTGACATATTTGGACCCAGTCTACTATGATAATGACTGGATTGTGGTTCAAAGTATATAATTTTGTCATCTTCCTTGACAAAAAGCTGGACTTATACCCTAAAGAGTGGTAAAATAAAGCAGTATGGATATGAAACAAATAAAACAGTCTGTAGTTGAGGAATCTTCCCTGGGAGTTTATGTGTGGGAAATGCCCGATGGTCGCTGGATTGGAGATGATGATGGGAACTTTCTTTCGGTCACGTCGAAAAAGGGAAATAGATCCAGAATTGATGCTCTGGCTAGAGAAGTTCGCTCGTACGGCATATATGAGGGCGGGCCTAAATTTCTTTCAGCAAGAAGAAAAATTAATGATGAAGAATACGCAGAGCAAGAATCAAGACTTAAATGGGGCCTAGTTCCAGACCCTCTTGATATTGGAAACTACAAGGACGAACTTAAAAACATAAGAGCAAAGGACAGTAATGATTCAATACGAAGAAGATAATGACTCACAAGATATAGCAATATCTAATGTGGCTGATTGGATGAAGTTCAATACTCCAACACAGGCTACAAGCAATGACCCATTTAAAATTGAGGGCGAAGATCTAACAAAAGTCTCAGGCCTTGGCGCTACATTTCGTCGTAAATTAAATCGTGATCTTCAAAAAAGATTTCAGGGTATTGATGGAACAGCAACACAGCAAAACTTACTGCAGCAAGCAATCACTGGCTACGCAATGTTTGACCTTGTTGAGCCACCATACAACTTAGAGTATTTGTCAAAAATTTATGAAATCTCTCCATATAACTACTCAGCAATTAATGCCAAAGTATCAAACATTGTTGGACTGGGTCATGATTTTATTGAAACTCGTAAAACAAAAGAAGCCTTTGATAATATTACAGATGACAAGTCTTTAGACAGAGCACGTAGAAAGCTTAATAGACTTCGCCAAGATCTTTACGATTGGCTAGAGGAATGCAATGAAGAGGAAACATTTACAGAAACTCTTATAAAGGCATACACAGATGTTGAGGCAACTGGCAACGGCTATCTTGAAATAGGTAGAACGTCTGCTGGAAAGATTGGATATATTGGACATATACCTGCAAAGACCATGCGTGTGCGTAGACTGCGTGATGGATTTATTCAATTGCTTTACGGCAAGGCCGTATATTTCCGTAACTTTGGAGATCTGAAAACAGAGAATCCAATTGACGGCGGTCTAGAAAGACCCAATGAAATTATTCACTTAAAGAAATATACTCCAACAAATAACTATTATGGTATCCCAGATATTGTAGCTTCTTCAAATGCTATGACTGGAAACGAATTTGCTGGAAAGTATAACCTTGATTACTTTGAGAACAAGGCGGTACCTAGATATATTATCACAGTAAAGGGTGCTAAATTATCATCAGAGTCTGAGCGTAAATTGCTTGAATTTTTCCAGGTTGGCTTAAGAGGTAAAAATCATAGATCACTCTATATTCCCCTTCCCCCAGATTCACCAGATTCAAAGGTTGAGTTTAAGATGGAGCCAATCGAAGCAGGTACTCAAGAGTCTTCATTTAACGTATATCGTAAATCTAATAGAGATGAAATTTTGTTATCTCACCGTGTACCCATTAATAAGATTGGAACTCCTGAAGGAGTCAACTTGGCGGTGGCACGAGATGCTGATAAAACTTTTAGAGAGCAGGTGTGTCGTCCAGCCCAAGCGAATTTAGAAAAGAAATTAAATAAAATTATTGAGGAAATGACTGACGCCTTAATTCTTAAATTTAATGAGCTTACTCTTACTGACGAAGATACCCAGTCTAAAATTGACGAAAGATATTTAAGGATGCAGGTAATTACCCCTAATGAAGTTAGAATTAGAATGGGAATGGTTCCTCTTGAGGGTGGAGATAAAGTTGTTGAATTAAAGCCACAGCAACAGGCAGAGGCTAGGGCACAGGCTGGTAAAACTAGGTCTAGAGATTCTGAGAGATCGGCAAATTCCCCAGACGTTTCTGGAGAAGGACGAAATGCTCAGGGGGATGGGCGACAGGTAGACTAACCCTACTCAACTGATTATTTGCCTTATATACAATAACGTTATAAAATTAACTATATGAATATTGAGAAATCTCTTTGGTCTTCGCATGACGACAGCATTACGTTGTCCGTGCCGTTTACAAAAGTCAACCGTGAAAAGCGTACGGTATCTGGCTTTGCTACTCTAGATAATCTAGATCAGACTGGCGATGTAGTTGTTGCAGAAGCTTCAATAAAAGCATTTGAGAGTTTTCGTGGCAACATTCGTGAAATGCATGGATCAAATGCAGTTGGTAAAATGGTATCATTTAAGCCAGAAATGTTTTATGATCCATCAACAAAAGAATTTTATAATGGTGTTTATGTAGATGCATACATCTCAAAGGGCGCACAAGACACTTGGGAAAAAATTCTAGACGGAACTTTATCAGGATTTTCAATTGGCGGAAAAATTGTAGACTCAGAAAACGAAGTAAATAAGTCTACAGGTAAACCAGTAAGATTTATTAAAGAATATTCTTTGATGGAGCTTTCTGTAGTAGATGCACCAGCAAACGAACTTTGCAATATTTTGTCTATTCAAAAAAAGAATGGCCAGCTAATGTTCAAAGGAATTGCAGCAGAAACAAAAACTGAAAATATTTTTTATTGTGCAGAAAGCGATTCTGTTTTTATTTCAACAGAATCATCTTACGACTCCCCAGTTACTGGAAAGCCAGCGGAGCTAATCGGATGGGTAGAGAGTAATGATGTTAACAAAGCAAAAGAAATAGATAAGATTCTTGATTTACATAAAAAGTCAAGATTGTCATTGCCTGAAACACAAATTGCAAAACAGGCAGACATAGAAGGAGGTAAAGAAGTGTCAGAGAATACAGAAAATGTAGTTGCAGAAGATGCAGTAGCACCAGAAGCAACCGTAGAAGACACAGCAGCAGTTGCTCCTGCAGAGGAAGCACTAGTTGTTGAAAAAGCTACTGCAGATGCAGCAGCCGACGCTTCTGCCGAGACTCTAGAAAAAGCAGCCGACGTATCCGAAGTTGTGGTTGATGAACCTGATTTTGCAAAGATGCTTGGCGATCTAAAAGGCTTTTTCTCAGAAACGTTAAATAAGGCATCAGAAGCAAATGCAGCACAGGTATCAGCTATTAAAGAAACAGTTGAATCCTTCAGCAAGAGCGTAGATGGTCGAATTTCAGAATTGGCAGAACAATATGCAGCACTTTCAAAGGCTGTAGAAGATATCAGAAACACGACTGATGGCGTACAAAAGCGTGTCGATGCAGTAGAATCAGAGACTGCAATTAAGAAGTCCTCGGACCTTGGCGGGTCTCAGGAAGTAACAATCAAAAAATCAAAGTGGAACGGTTCTTTCCTCGGTTCCGTAAATGAAATTTTTAACTAAAAAAGGTAGGTGAAAATATAAAATGAGTAATGAAACATTAGAAAAGGCCATTGCTGCAGGTACAACTGCAACAACCTCTTTCGCATCTCTTGGTACACCAACAACTGGTGTACACGTAGGACGTGAAGCTGGTAACGGTGGTCTTCTAAACCCAGAACAATCAGCTCGCTTCCTAGACTACATGTTCGATGCTACCGTAATTGGTAAAGTCGCACGTACCGTCCGAATGAGAGCCGATACTACTGAGATTGATCGTATGTCAGTTGGCGAAAAACTTATGAAGGTTGCCAATGAAGGAGCTGACACTGCTTCAAACGCAGCTGTCACTTTCTCCAAGATCTCTCTTTCAACAAAGAAGCTTCGTCTAGATTGGGAGCTTTCAACAGAATCTCTAGAAGATAATATTGAAGGTGCTGATCTCGAAGATCATATTGCCAGAATGATGGCAACACAAGCAGGTAACGACATTGAAGATGTAGTTCTTAACGGAAATGCATCAGTCACCACCGATCCGCTATACAGCGCATTTGATGGTGTCGTAAAGAAAGCTAAGCTCAACGGTCACGTTGTCGATGCTGGTGGAGCTGCAGTAAGCCGTGCTGTATTTAACAGTGCACTTAAGGCTCTTCCACGTAAGTACAAGCAACGTCGTGCAGACCTTCGCTTCCTATCAGGTTCAAACTTGATTCAGGACTATCTATATTCAACATCATTGTTGGGTGCAGATGGATCAGCTAACCCACAAGATATCGCATCAAGCGTTATCCGTGGACAAGGCGTGCAGCCACTAGGTGGCCCAGCAGGATATGTGGCACCATTCGCATTTGGTATTCCAATTGTCGAAGTTCCACTTCTTCCAGAGGCACAAGATGGCACTTATACAGGCGAGACTGGTAATCACGGAGATATCCACTTGACATTCCCAAATAACGTAGTTATTGGTATCAAGCGTGATGTAACTGTTTACCGTTTCTTCTGGCCACGTAAGGACTCTATCGAGTACACAATGTATACTCGTGTAGGCGTCCAGATCGAACAAGCAGACGCTTGGGTCGTTGTTAAGAACGTTAAGGTCGCTTCCTAATTAATAGGATTTAGATCATCGAAAGGCCCCCAATTTTTTGGGGGCTTTTCATTTTAATTTACTAATGCTATAATTGTTTGGAGTAGAAATAGGAGATTTATATGTCATTTGAGACATTAAAAGTATCTGAGCTAAAGCAGATTGCAGAAGATTTTGCAGTTAATACAGATGGCTTAAAGAACAAAGCCGACGTTATTGCGGCCCTCGCAGAAGAAGGCGTTACTTGGTCTGTATATAACAAGACCATGGATAAGATGGAAGAAGAAGATATGTCAGTAGAAAACCTGCCAAAGTTTGATCCAAAGGCGGATCAACCAGAGAACACAGTATTAGTAAGAATGACAAGAGCTAACTTTAGATATGACATTCAGGGGTTTACATTTACTAAAGAGCACCCTTTTATAGCAATGAATAAAGAAAAGGCACAAGAAATTTTTGATAAGGAGGAGGGCTTTAGATTAGCAACTCCAAAGGAAGTTCAGGAGTATTACAGCTAATCTTCGGCTTTTGAAATGGCAGAAGTATTAATAAATTCACAATCTCCAATAACACACAATGTGTTTTGGAATGGAGATATTGTAGAGGCCGACGCCCTTCCAACAGTAAAACTATTTGATGTTACTAATGACCCATCCATTATTCCTGCTATTAGTCCAACACAAATTCTGGCCACATTAAGTTCTGTAGCAGATGAAAACAATCCTGGGTCTTATACGGTATATGTTCCATACTCATATACCAATAGAAATAGAACATTAAGATTGAAATGGGAATATCAGATAAGTGGAGCAGGTGTTGCTAGATACGACGAAGTATTCGTAGTAACCCCATATATTGATTTTAATCATGTTGCTGAATTAGGATTTAGCACAGACTCTTCTGATCCAAACTATAGATCCTATAGGGATTTGTTAAAGGCAGAAAGATATGCTAGAAAACAAATAGAAGAATTTACTGGACAAAAATTTTACCTATATGATGATTTACAATTAGTTTACGGTCATGACTCAGATACACTTCCTCTTACAGCAAAAATATATAGTCTTCAAAAACTGCATGCTAACGGAATTCTATTAATAGATAATCTTAATCAAATAAATAACTGGAACTATCCAGTTGAAATTTCTGAAAGCGGATATGGCCTTAAAATTAATAGAGCTGGCTTACTTGACAATACTGTGTATACTGCTAACGGAATGGTACCGCCAAGCATTCATGATTCATCTGGAGTTTTTCAAGATAAGGTTGCATATAAGGTTCAAGGTAAATTTGGATGGGAAAGGGTTCCAGATAACGTAGAACTTGCGGGCATAGAATTAATGAAAGATTATTTTTCTAAAGATATTATGTGGAGAAATAAGTATGTAAAGACAATATCGACCTTTGACTGGGATTTTGAATATACGGGAAATGCATACACTGGGACAGGAAATGCATACGCAGATGCTCTTTTGGCTGACTATGTCTTAACAACTAAAGTAGAGATCATATAATGAATAGCATCGTAGACTCTGTCTTGTCTATGAATCTAGATGTTTATAGGCAATCTGAAATTCAAGATTCAGATACTGGGGCAATAGTAAGAGAGTGGAATTATTATAAAACAATACCCTGCCATGCAAAAGGAGTTATCAGTAATTCTGCAACAACTCGCTCTAGTGACAAGCAAATCTTTTCAAACAAGTATTTAAACGATCAGGTCGTTCAAGTAAGAACTGCAGAAAGATTAACTATTAGAGAAAAGATTACAAACATAAGAGATGCCGAAGGCAATACTATATGGACTGAAATAAACTTTCCAAACGAAACGCCAACCGTATTTGAAGTTATGGGTACAACTCCAGTTACAGATCCATTTGGGCGTGTGATAGCGTATAACTCATCTATGAAGAGATCGGAGAATCAGCAAATTGGACAATAGCGGAATGTTGGTTCAGGCAGCAAGCGGACTAGAAAGAATGATGTACGCAAATCAAAACGGGCCCCTAAAGGATAGCACAGTAGCTCAGGTGTCAGCATTTGTATACTATGAGGCAGCAGTGATATCTAAGCTTACAACTAATGACAGATTTAAAACGGCATTTACAAAAATTATATTTGATCAGATAAATATTGATTTTGGAAACTATATAGATGCCCTTGCCAGATCAAAACCTAAATCTCTTCACCATGTTTATGAGTGGAAAAAGACTGGAAATAAATCTGCAAGACTTTTTAAATTAAACAAGATATCTGAAGACGGATTATCTTTTAGAATCAATTATGAGTTATTGCCATCTAGATCTATGGTTCCAAATTCAACTGGAAAACGTAGACACGTATTTGTAAATAAAGCCGCAGTAATGGAAGAAGGTAAGCCATTAACAATTAGACCTAAGAATGCAGAGCGTCTAGTTTTTGAAATTGATGGTGAGACAATATTTGTGCCCAAAGGCAAGCCCGTAACAGTTAGACGACCTGGTGGATCTGCAGCACGTAATCAATTTACATTAGCTCACTCAAGATTTTTTAGTGGAAGACTGGTTAATGAATCAATTAAAAGATCGGGATTTCAAAAAATATTTAATTCAAGCATGACTAAGGCGCTAAGAGTTCCTTCCAATATTAAAAAGGTTCAATATTCATTTTCACCAAATGCAATAAAATCTCAGGCGGACGCAGCATTGACGGCGTCATTTGGAGGTGTAATGTGACGGCAAACTATAAACTAGATGCTATGCTAGAACTTAGAAAGTATCTTTGGAAAGAATTATATACAAGAGACATATTCGATGAGAACGAATATTGGTCTGATAATTTAAATGAGAACATCGTCCCAATTATCCCTGTTCAGCAATCAGCCGAAATGAATCAATTTTTAAGCGGGAAGAAGCATATAGTCTATGACAAGATAGGCATGTCCTACGAAGATAACTGGATGATTTGTTGCGAGCAAATACTTTTCACAATATATTCAACCTCGGTTGCCGATATTAATGAGATTAGAAACTATATGACTGACGAATTTAGAAGAATGGATGAGTCTGCTAGAGATATTAATAAATGGTCTGGGCTATCAAACAAGTTTAAATTCCATTCAGTATATGTGGCGGATATATCCCCAACTGCCCCATCTGAGGAGCTTCAGGGATTTTTCTCCGCAGAGGTTATACTAGAAATCAAGTATTCAAGAATTACAGATGGTCAGGGCAGGTTTCTCTAGGTTTGCCTTTTGACTCTTTATGGCATAGAATTATACCAAGAGGAAAGAGGCCTAGCCAGCCAGATTTAAAATTTGATTTTACAATTTAATACTCAAGAATTCCAGGAGGTGGAAACACAATATGGCAGCACAAAACGCAGGTAATGCTAAAAATATTCTTGTAGGTGCATCACCGTTGTTTATTTCGAATATCGATTCAACAACAGCAGGATATGCATCATACGAAAACGCAGAGCCAGGTACTACATCAGCAGGTGCATTTGTAACAGGAGAATCTTATACAAAAACACTTAACGATGCAACCGCATCATCAACACCAACTTTCTATTACAGAAACGTAGGTTTTACAAACAATGGTCTTCAGATTACTTACAATCCAACATTTGATTCAGTAACTGTTGACCAGCTACTTGACACAGCCAAGCTGTTTAAGTCAGCTATGGAGGTTATGATCGCAACTGAAATGTCAGAAGGTACTCTAGAAAACGTTCTAGTAGTTTTCGGACAACCAGATGATCCAACCAACAATACCGCAATCTCGCAGAATAACACCATTATTTCTACAGGAACAGGTACTTCAAAGAAGGATACATTAGGCGTAGCAGCAGGAGCTCTCGGTATTGCACCAACAGAGCGTCAGCTAATTGCAGTTGGTCAAGCACCAAGTACAGCAGGTAGAGCAGAGCGTGTATATTATGCACGTCGTGTTTTGTCAGTGCAGCAATCAGCTTTCACATTGGCAAGATCAGCCCCAACTACATTCCCAGTAACATTCCGTCTTCTTCCAACCGCTATGAGCGGCTACGAAGGACAAGAGTACGGTAAGATTATTGACCGTGTATTGGCAGTCTAATTTAATTAGATACAATTAACAGAGGCCCCCGAAAATCGGGGGCTTTCTGCTTGTATTAATATATTCTATTTGTTATAATGATTTATACTAGATCCTAGGAGGATTAAATTGGCAACAACAGTATATAATATAGAAGAGGTACAGCTACAAAACGGACAAACCGTAAAGCTAAAGCCTTTATCAATCAAAGAACTTCGTAAGTTCATGATAGCAATTAAAAAAACAGCAGATTCTAAAACAGAAGATGACACCCTAAACATCCTAATCGATGCATGTGCAATTGCACTGGAAAAACAGCTACCAGAATTAGTAGCAAACAGGGAAGCATTTGAGGACGCAATTGATGTTCCTACTATGAACCGCATTCTTGAAGTTTGCGGAGGAATTAAACTTGACGACCCAAACCTAGTAGCGGCAGCAGTTCTGGCTGGTCAGAACTAGATCTAGCCGCTTTAGAAGGAGAAGTTTTCTTACTTGGTCATTGGAAAAATTACGACGAACTTGAAGAAAATTTATCAATGCCAGAACTTATAAACACTTTACAAGCTTTAAAGAAAAAGGATTACGAAGATAAAAAATTCTTTGCCTCTTTAAAAGGAGTAGATATAGGTGAGTATGAAGACGATAAAAGGAGAGGTTCAAGCTTCGAAGACATTGAATTACGTGCTGCAGGAATAAATGCAACTAGTAATGATGTGGTTTCTCTGCAAGGAAGATTCGCAGCGCAAGCTGGTTTTGGAATTGGAGAAGGCTTAGGATACACTAAGGAGTAACTTGAATATAAATGGCTGACGAAACAATCAGTACCCGAATAGTCGCTAATGCCGACTTCTCAGCCCTTATTGCCGACGTGCATAAGGTTACTGCCAGCCTATCTAAATTACAAGAACAACTAGCTAACTCTAACAAGATGATGGCAAATCAAATTGCCGTTATGAATAGATCTTTTGCAGATACATTAAGAAGTACAGGTCAATTCTCTACGCACTTTGTTAGTCTTCAATCAGACGTAGAAAAATTTGGTAAAAATCTTGATGGTGGAAAATTAAAACTAAATCAATATTTTAATGCTTTTAGAGAACATGCTAGAACATCTGGTGGACTTATAAGAGATTTAGCAAAACAACAAGTAGCCCTACAAAATTCAGTATTACAACCGCTAGGCAGAAATGCACAAGGACTTATGCAGTTCAATGTGCATGTTCCAAGAGGGCTAGATGAAATAAAAAATAAAACAGCAATAGCCCGACAAGAGCTTCAGATAATGAATAAAGTTATTCAAGATGGTGCAACTGGGCTTATTAACTGGGGTAAAAATACTCAGTGGGCTGGTAGACAGCTAACAGTTGGATTAACCGTACCACTCGTAGCATTTGGAGCAGCAGCAGCCAAAGCATTTAAAGAAGCCGATCAAGAGTTAGTTCGTTTAACTAAGGTTTACGGAGATGTTGCAGGAACATCAGCAGCAGAACTTGGCAGGGTTAGAGACGATGTATCTGCTACTGCAAAAGAAATTTCTGCAGCAATGGGTGTTTCATTTAAAGAGACAATCGGTCTTGCAGCGGATATTGCGGCAACTGGTAAAACTGGAGATGAGTTACTAGGGTCATTAAGAGAAACAACAAGGCTTGCAGTACTTGGTGAAGTAGATAGACAAGAAGCAATGAAGGCAACTCTTGCCATTCAGTCTGCATTTAAACAGAATACAGATGAGCTTTCTCAATCAATTAACTTTCTCAACGCCGTTGAAAACCAAACTTCTACAACTCTTAACGACTTAGTAGAAGCAATTCCAAAAGCTGGTCCAGTAATTAAAGGATTAGGCGGAAGCGTACAAGACCTTGCCCTCTATCTTACTGCTATGCGTGAAGGCGGTATTAACGCAGCAGAAGGCGCTAACGCATTAAAGTCAGCACTAGCATCTTTAATTAACCCTACAGATGTTGCTGTGGCAAAATTTGAAGGACTTGGAATTGATCTTCTGGGAATTGTAAATAATAATGCTGGCAATTTAACTGGCACATTAATGGCATTACAGGCAGCATTAGATAATCTAGATCCGCTTCAAAAACAACAGGCTATCGAGCAATTATTTGGTAAGTTCCAGTTCTCACGTTTGAACGCATTGTTTGAAAATTTAGGTCGTCAGGGAAGTCAGACACTTCAAGTATTAGACTTAATGAAAGCATCTACTGGCGAACTAGCTTCTGTAGCAGATCGAGAATTAGCAGCCGTAACTGAATCTGCATCTGGTAAATATCGTAGAGCAATAGAAAGCCTTAGAGCCTCACTTGCTGAAGTAGGAGAACAATTCCTTCAAATTAATACTGTTCTTATTCAAGTTATTGATAAGGTCTTACAGTTTGCTAACAACCTACCAGGACCAGTAAAACAAATACTTGCTCTTGCTGGCGGAGTTACCGCAATTATTGGTCCAGTAATTATGTTAACTGGTGTGCTTGCTAACTTCTTTGGATACTTGCTAAAGGGTGCGTTCCATATGAAGGCATTCCTAAAGGGCGGAGAAGGCTGGAAGTATTTAACTCCAGAAATGTTAGCTGCCGAAAAGGCTGGAAGATTAGTTGAGCAATCATTCTATAGTGATGCTAAGGCAGCATCGGTATTGCAGATGGCATTAAGAAACCTACTTGATGAATTTGCAATGCTAGAAGCAAAAGCAAAATCAGGAGCAATAGCAGTAAATCCAGCAGTTACAACAATGGCTGGAAATTTAGTTGCAGGTGCAAGCGGACAAAGAATAGTTAATCCACAGCATCCACTAGCTGGTCCTATGGGGTCAAGAGCAAGCTCTCACATGGTTCCAAGATCAGGTATGACTGAAACAGAAAGATTACAGCAGACTATGTTTGGAATGGTCCCTGGATCAGGACTTGTAAATCAAAAGATTGGTCAAAATCCTCAGATATACATGAACGATCCTTTGCCAAATGTACCAGGCTTAACCACTATTAACGGGGTATCAGCAGGTGTAGTATCAGGGGAAGCAGCAAGATGGCATGCCATGATGGCAACGCTTGCTATGCAATCAAAAGCAGAAATTGAAATGCTAAAGAAACAAATTGCCGCTACTGGAGTTGTTAGTAAAGAGTTCATGATGCAATTTGACGATATCCTTCCAATTGTTTCTAAACTAACAGATAACGCAGCAAGGGAATCTGCAATGATTGTTGCAGAATTACGTGCAGGTAAACTTACCGTAGAAGCAGCTAAAGCAAAAATAATTGCATTGAATTTGGAAACTGAAAGAATGATTGCATCTGCAATGACAACACAAGCAGCTGCTGTGGGTAGAACAATTAATCCAACAATGGTACCAACCTTAAATCAGCCAGTAGTAGACCCAACTGGAAAGTCTAATATGAGAGAACTATTTAAAAAGGGTAGAACAAGAGATTTTATAAATAAAATAGCTGGAGTACTTGGAGTTAGAACATCTGGTGCTGGCTATAACATTGAAACAACTGTTCCTAAAAAGTTTAATAAAGGAAATATTGTTCCAGGATCTGGAAACACAGATGTTGTTCCAGCAATGCTTACACCAGGCGAGTTTGTTGTAAATAAAGAAGCAACACAGCAAAATAGAGGATTGCTTGAAGCAATTAATAGTAGCACTCGTGGTGGACAGGTATCTGCTGGAAGAGGAAACTACGGATTACTAAATCCAGCTTTAATGTCAGGTGTTTCAAGACTGTATACAAGAACTGGAAACTTTGCACGTAGATGGTTCTGGGACACAAGCACTGGTTCAAGCCTTTCTGGACAAAGAGATTCTTTAATTAGATCTATAAGAAAGAGACCAATACTAAACAGAAACGGAGTTCCTTACACTGAAGATGAATTAAGAAGAGCTCCTAAACACGAAATTCAAGCTTTATGGGCTAACTATGATAGGGGCCATGTAGCACCACATATGCAAATTAGAGGAACCAGCGACTATTTTGCGCCAGGAATATTGATGCCTATGTTTAGAGGATCTAATAGATCTATGATATCCGCTGGCAATCCAGTAGATATTGCAAAAAGTTTAGAAGCTCAATCAATTCATCCAACAGTATTTTTAGATGAAGCCGCAGAGGCATTCGGATATTCAGTTGGAACAAAAACAGATGAAGCGTATAAGGCATTAATAAAAGCTTTGTATGAAAGAGGTGGAAAAAAATTTGATCCACGATCTGGAGATTCTTTTGAAAAGTTTGCTTTTAAAACTATATCCCCATTTTTAAAAAATATTAAGAATACCAGCGGATCTAATTTGTTAGACGATCTTTCAAGAATTGGAACTTTAAGAGGAGTTCAGACAAATAGATCTGCTGGTGGTAGATCTGGAACTGGCTCTATTGGACCATTTGCTGTAGCAGATGATTACTTTATAGCTAACATGAATAACGGCGGAATGGTTCCTTCACCAAACGGACAAAAATATAATCGTGGCGGATTTGTTAAGAGCATGCTGGCTAGTGCTGCAATTTTTGGTGGCGGGCAGATGCTTGGAAATCAGGTCGGCGGAGGACTTGGAACCGCTATATCATTTGGTTCTTCTATATTGGGATCTTTGATTGGATTTGGAGGATTTGGCGGACGGAACCCAGAAAAAGGTCCTGGACTTATGTCAAGAGGATTAGACAAAGCATTTGGAGCCGAAACAGCAGGAAAGCTAAAAGCACCAATTGGTCCACTTAATAATTTGTCTATAGCAAGCAAAGGACTTGCAGGAAATCTTGGCGGAATTGCTAGAGTATTTGGTCCTGTATTAAAAGGATTTGCAACATTATTAAGACTAGCCAGTCCTTTAGGAATAGCAGTTACTGGCCTAACTACGGCTATTGGATTTTTGATAAAATCTCAAAGAGAAAAAGCTGCCGCATTAGAGTTAGGAAGACAAGCATTCGGCATGGATGCAGAAGCTGCAGAAAAAGCAGGATTTAAATATACCGATTATAACGCTAAAATTAAAACTGCAATTGCAGATGCTCAAGCATTAAAAGAAAAAAACATGATGATTTATGAAAGCATGACTAAGGCTAATATTCCTATAAGCATGACTATTGAACAATATAAGAAACTTAAAGAACAAGTAAAAGAAACCATGGGAAGCTACATTAAACTGTTTGATCAAACAGATAGAAAAGATGTTGGTCAAGTTGCTATTCAATTAAAAGCACAGTTTATGGCTGCTGGAGATTCTGCAGAAGTTGCTACAGCAAAGATATTTACAATGATTAAACAGTCTGAAAACGCTAACATGGCAGCTCAAGCAATTAGCTCTAACGCTTTCCAGAGCATTCAAAATATGGAACAGGCTTCTGCCCAAACTGTAAAAACATTTGAAGCAGCAATGAAAACTGGTGACGCTGAGTCTCAAGCAAGAGCATTACATAGCACATTTATGGCTATGGACGCCACCCTAGAAGAAACTATTGCAAAACAAAAGGAATTGGGCGAAGAAGGAGAAGCAAATGCAGAAGAGGTCGGCAGAGCAATACAACAGAAGCTTGCAAGTATCAATGAATCTTTTGGTACTCAGGCAAACCTATCAAAAGATGTTGTTAATGAACTAGGTAAAACAGATCCTTTATTGGCTCAGATGTTAAATAGTACAGATACTCTTTCTAGCGCATGGGCTAAATACAGATTAATTATTCAAGGTGTTGTTATCGATGTTGAAAATCTGACTGGAGAAGCAGCAGTTGCTGCGCTTGCTTTGAATGAAATAGTAAAGGCTCAGGTTCAGCTAAGCCCAGCTATTGTAGCTGCAAATAAATCATATAAAGATATGACCGACAAAATTAAAGGTCTTGAAAAAGCACAAAAGGGTCAATCCTTAAAAGCCCAGTATGACGCTAAGGAAGAGTCTAAGAGATTACAAAAACAAATTGCAGATATTAAAAAAGCTGCTCAAGAAAAAATTGAAGGAATTCGTAAGGCTACTGAAGCAGAAAACACTCAGCTAGAAATTCAAAAGGCTCAGCTAAGAGCTCAGCAAGCATTAATTCAAGGTAATATGTCTGGTTATGCTGAAGAGCAAATGACCATTGAGCAGTTAATGAATGAGGCTAATCGGAAAGCAGCAGAAGAAGCAATCATTGCTAAAGCAGAAATTGATATTAAACCTTTACAAGATGCTCTTGATGCCATAGCAAATAAACAGGAAGCAGCAGGCAAAAAAGCAGCATTTGCTGGAGAAGAATTATCTAAATTAAGAACTAACGCAGGAGAATATAATACTAAACTTCAAGAGTATACACGAAATCTAAACACTACGATGTTTAAGTATTTGACAGACGTTAACTTTGCAAATACTCCAGAGTATGAGGCAGCAATAAAAGCTTTAGATGTTTTAGGTGAAAAACTAGGAATTAAGACCCCAGCAAAAGATGTTGTTTCACAAATTTCCAAGGCATTAAAGGATGGAATTAATGCAGAACAAGTAAACCTTTATGCTGAAAAGGTTCAAGAAGGACAACGAAGAGACTACACTAATAATTTAGCGGCTATGACCGAAACTATTAAAAGAGGTGGCGGAGATACAACAAAAATTTATGATCCAAATACTCAACAATTAACTCCACAGGCTAGAAGCGCTCTTGTTAAGGGAGACGAGTTAATGCCTGGTGACGTGTTTACCGATAGTCAGGGAAGACCGTATAAGGTAACTAGAAAATTTGGTCCTGGGCATGGAGCAGAGTCAACAGGAGACCGAACTGTAAAAACAACACCATCAATGTCAGCTGGACCAAAAAAGTTTTTGGGTGGAAGAGTTGTTCCAGGAATTCCTTATACAATTAACGATGGAGGAAAAACAGAAGGTGTTATATTTGATTATCCAGGATACATAAAGCCTAATATTGAAACTGCATTCAATATCCCATCTGGTCAAAATTATAAAATGCCAAGCATTACAAATAGCCCTAATAGCAATAACGTATATAATATAGATATAGACTTAAATGGTACAAATGTTACCGCAGATGATGTTTTAAATAGCTTTAAGAGAGAGTTAGCTTTAATTAATGCTAAAGAAGGAAGAGTTAGATCTTTAGGAGGTAGCTACTAATGAGTATGTTCTTGCCTAGAGGCTCAGTTTTAAATATAGAGGCAAAAGATCTACTTGCAACTCCAGTAGGAACTGTTAAGACATGGAATAAGATTACAGAGCATAATCGTTCTGATATATCAATCTCTATTGAAAGAATAGAAAAGGTCGTAAGAACTTCAAACGGAACGCTGAGAAAAAACTACATTGCAGATAAAGCAAGATTCTCAATGTCATGGACAATGCTTCCTTCGTACAGATCTCTTACCGTTGATGGAGGCTGGGGAGCAGAAGATTTAAGATCTTTTTATCTAAGCGATGATGGCAAAAAAGAATTTAGTATAAGAATTAATTTGGCAAAATCTGGCTCAGACACATCTTCATCTGGCGCATTATATACGCCAACTATGGCAAAAACATCGTCAGAACTATATACGGTGGTATTTGGAGGCTGTAATTTTTCAGTTGTAAAACGTGGTCTACAGCCACACTGGAATGTTTCTATTGAACTGGAAGAAGTATAATGATTTCATCTCCAGCTGTTAAAACATTATTAGAACAAAGTACAACAATACAAACTAGCATTGGCTGTACTATTGAATATAATATAAATTCAATGGTCGATAACATATTAGTTGTTGGAACAGATTATGTTAGAGCAGGTGCAAAGCCATACCAAAAACTTTTCCCATCCTCTTCTGTTGTAAAAGCATTCAGGCCTTTAGGGGCTGGAATTAAATACGGGGTATTTGGAGATGTATCTTTAAATACATGGAAAGATCCCAAGAAGATAGAGTATCCTTTAAATTATAGAACTTACTATCCAGGAATAGACACATACTATAAGTACTGGTTATCTCAAAAGGGTGTAGGCGCAAACATAGAAATAACATATCCTCAACCAGTTTTAACAAACAAGATTGTTGCTAGATTTGAAATATCTCACTCTGTACCATCTACATGGATTATATATAAAGAAGGAGGCGCAATTCTTGCAACAGGTACAAGTGCTGCAATAAAACCTTTTACAACTAGCGGAACAAAGAATTATGATGCTGGGACATTGACTCTTTACTATAACGGAACGACATGGGTTACAACAGAGCCTGCTACTATATCTGCCCCAGTGCCCATAAATGGATTAAAACTAGTAACGGGTGGCGTTACTAATGCCCATGTGGGAGTGATTGAGTTATCTCCTAGATGGATAACAGATTTAACAGAGCATATTTCTGAATTTTCTATATCTCAAGAATCGTCTACAAGCGCCGATGACATTTTGCCAATAGGCAAAGTTTCGGCTAACTCTGTATCCATGGGTTTAATATCTTACGAGTCAAACAGAAAAATTATTTCTTATGAAAAAGGATCTGTTATGGATTCATCTAAAATATATATGTATAAGTCTGCTGAATTAAAGCCTTATATAAAAGTATATTTTTCAGGAGCCCCATACACAGACTCAAAAGGACAGTATGAAAAAATTAAACAAGGTACATTTTATATTGATAACTGGACCACATCTGAGTTTGGAGAAATTTCTCTAGATGCTTTGGATGGTGCAAAATACCTGCAGGATATATCCTGTCCAGGAATGGTGTCTAAGGATTCAACTACCGTTGGTATTATTAGAAGATTGTTAGACAATGTTGGTTTTACAAATTATAATGTAAACTATAAAACAGATTCTCAAGGCAAGATTACAGATACTTCTATCCTTAGCCCATTTTATTGGTGGACTGACGATGGCGAAACGGTATGGAATGCAATTCAAGAATTGTGTAGAGACTCCCAAATGGTTGCCACATTTGACGAAAATAATATTTTGCAGTTTTACACTAGAGACTATTTATTTTCTCAAACAGATGTAAGCTGGAACTTTAAGTATTCAAAAGATGGAAATGTGCTTCCAAATATAATTTCTTTACAGAAGATGGATTTGCCAGCAGTTAATCAAGTAAAAGTTTTATGGAGCCCAGTTACATCAAGCCAGCTTATTGGAGACGGCCAGCCATTGTGGAAGTCTGGATCAGCATATCTGGGAGCATATTCATTAGCAGCAGATATCGGTAATGCAAATTCCTACGGTCCTGGTTCAGAAATTAGTTTAGTTCCAATAACAGTTAATCAAGATGTTAAACAAATTATATATAACTATGCTGGGTATTTGGTTATTGATTCTGAAATTATAGAGTATGATGCAATTCAATATCAGTATGTAAATCAACAATTGTCTAGAACAAATGTTTGGATTACTCAACTTTCTGATTTGCAAAAAATTGCTAACGATATAACAATAACTCTTCCAGCAAATAAAGCAATTGGTCAAACTGGTAAAATTCGTGTAAAGTCTAGAGGGGCATTTGGAACTACTCCAGTCGCCCACGCAAAAAGCGGGTCAACTACTGGTTGGACAGGATATGAAAATATTTTTCGTGCTAGCTCTGAAAATACGCAGGGTAGTAGTACAGCTTCAAGTGTATCTTATCAAACTGCTGCAGTTCCAGATATAACATCAGTGCCACCAGAGTCTGAAGAAACAAAGCCATCTGGAACTAAGTTGATACAAAAATCTTTGTTTCAAATAGTTTCTAGCGGATCTTCTAGCAAAAAAAATAACTATTCTGTTGCTGTAAAAAATATGCCAATAAATTCTTCAGGCCAGTATTACAATTTTGGCACAGGATTATTTTTTAAAGGCGTCGAAAAGGATACCAAGGGTGCTGGAGGAATAGGATTTTTTACTAACCCTAATGGATTAGATGGCTACTATATTAAATTAGAGACAACTAGCAACTTGCCAGAAAGCGGATCCGACAGACCATTGTCAATTTTTAAAGTTAAAAACGGAGTTATCACACAGCTAAAGGATTCTCAAGAACCAGGATCGAACAAGTCTTTGGCTTATTTAGCTCAAGGGGTTTCTTATAAAGTAGACATACGTGTTCAGGCAACAGCATCTGTAGTTGTCATAGATGCTTTTATTAATAATTTTAAAGTAACTGCAGTCGATTCATCAAATGTTCTTTCTCCAACTAGCAATGTGGCGCTCTTTTCAAATTCAAATTCAACGTTCTTTGACTATGTACATGCCATTCCTCTTAATGAAGATCAGTATAAAAATGGAGTAATCTCAAATCAATACTCTGGTAGATTTGGATCAACAACTTTAGACTTTTTATATGGAGACAAGTTGTCTAGCGGTTTTGAAAATTCTGGTATATCTGGTGGAGCAGTGGATGAATTTGGAACTGTAGCAAGAGAGTTATTAAAGGTAAACATTAAGTATGACTCTAGACCAGCATTTCCAATCATAACCAGCCTAGGGCTAAATCAATTCGTTGAGCTACTAGGATATAGACTCAATTCATTTGGCGCAGAGGTATATGTTTTAAATAACGCTGGCACATTTATTCCATTAGATGATTCCAGGTTTGCTTCATTTAGTATCATTGGAAATACGCTAGTGCAGTCTGGTCAGAATGAATATTTAGACAAAACAGTAAATGAGTTTACCGCCCCAGAACAAGTGACATTTGAGTCGGTTTGGATTCAAAAAGAATCAGATGCTAAAAGTCTTTCTGAATGGATAAGGGGGCAGTGGTCCAAGAAACAGTCTGTTTGTGAATTAGAAATTTTCTCAAACCCATTGATTTCTGTAGGAGATATCGTTACAATTAACTATCCGTCTAATGGACTAGATGAAACCCAAAAATTTATAGTGTTGGGAATAAGTAATTCTTTTGATGGGGGGCTAAGTACCAAGATAACAACTAGATCTATTTATAGTTCATAAATGGTATAATAAAAAAATGGTGTCATCAGATAAGAAAAAACCTTCCGTAAGTGGTCAGCCAAACGCTGCCGCCCTAGTTACCGTAGCTGGATCTGAGCTTGATTTTTATACAAATTCAAATTACCTAGCTTTTGAGTCTGCTCAATATGCTGCGGCTCAAAGACAGGGCAAGTTGGCGAGCGACCTAATTGATGATGATTTATCAGAAGAAGATGACCCAGATCTATCAGATGGAGGCGATGAAACTGAAGGTAAAGAAACAGAAGAGGGTGCCAGTACAGATAGGCCCAAGCTTTCCGATGTAGAAGTTTTATCAAATGAGGTTGTTGAAGACCCTGTAACAAAAATTCTATCTGCTAAAATAGTTTTTAAGGTTAAAAATAGCAGTGGTGTAAATTTAAAAGCAATAAATGTAAGGGTGGAGAAAAAATGATAACCAAGTTCGGTAAAAGATTTTTAACAAATTATCTGGCAGGCAACGAGTCATTTGTAGCTAAAGAGCTAGCATTTGGAATTGGATCAACTACTCCAAATGTAAAAGGAAATGACACAAAGCTAGACTTTGAATTCTATAGAGTTCCAGTAGAGTTATCAAGTTTAAACATTTTGCAAACAGGGGTAGACGGAGATGGAGACCCAGTATTTGAGTATTCTGTTACTTATAAATCAACAATCCCTCAAGATATATCTGGAGTAATTTCTGAAATAGGCCTATACCCTGCAGGCAGACAGTCATTTAATAATTTCGACAGTAAGTTTATTACAGCATTTACAAATGAATTTAATTGGTTTAGCGGATCAGATAATCCAACATCTGAAGGCAACACTCAGGATTCTACTGGAGCATATACATTTTTATCTAAAGTTAGCGATAGCATGATAAAGGTAGATGTTGCTTCTGGGCAAACAAAAGAATATATTAATACGCTTATATCGGATGACTTTTCAGGATACAGCATAAATGATACAATATCTATTGCATATAAAAAAGCAGATAACAATGTATCTAAGATTAGATTAAAATTTTATAGTTCTGACTTAGCATATTATTATGTAGACTTTACGCCACCATCTGGAACTGGAGACAAAATACAAACTTTATCTTTAAATAATCTTTTTTCAAACTATACCGCTGCTCCAAATTTACCTGATCTATCTTCTATTATAAAGATTGGTGTGGCAACAACTGCAGCTGGCGGGGCCACAACAGTTTACTTTGACGCCATTAGAATAAATGACGAAGACACATTTGATCCAGGATACGGACTAATTAGCAGATCTGTTTTGCCAACACCATTAATTAAGAAACCTGGCAGACCAGTAGATATAGAATATAAAATAAAGTTGGTTTTTTAAATGGTTGATTCTATAAATCAATTTATACCTGACGATAGCCGTGGAGCTCTTGTAAATTATCCTGATGATTTAAATAAAGACAAAATCTTTAAAACAGGACAAGATTTTTTTACAATACCTGTTGTTAATTTAAAAATAAATCAATCATATGCTTTTAATTTTCAATGGGTTTATCCAGATGGAAAAGTTAGCCCATGGTCAGATGGACTAACTTTAACAACAGCAAACCTTCCAACGCTTGTTGCTCCTAAATTTTTAAATACAGATTTAAGTTATTTTAATGGCCAGCTAATCATAACATGGAACGGGAAAGACGCAAACGGCAACGCTTATACAAAAGCTTTTGACAGAATCAATGTCTATATTAAAGACGAGACTTTGGTTGGCTCTCCATATAGATTAGTAGGATTTTTAAAATCTGCTGGAACAATTCGTGTAGCAGTTCCCCCTCGTGCTCATAGCGTAAAGCTAACAGTAGTTTCAGTAAATGGGGTAGAGTCTGATTTTAGTACCGCCCAATTTGAAACACCCAAACTAATTCCAAATACTTTACCAACATCAGTAACTGGATCCTGGGTAGGCACAAATTTTAAAGTTTCTTTTACTCATAATCCAGCAGAAGAATTTTTTAATTTATACAGAGTAAAGCTTACGGCAGGCACAGTCTCAAAAGTTTTTGATGTAGCGCCAGTTCCAGGAACTTCATCTCAATCGTTTACTCTTAGCTTATCTCAAAATAGAGCAGCATTTGGAGTTCCTCAAACATCATTTAGCGGATCAGTAAAGACTGTCAACATATATAACAATGAAGGATCAGAAGTTACATTCTCAGCAGTAAATTATGTAGACACATTGCCTGCTGCTGTTATTGTAGCAACACCAATTAGTAGTGGATATAGTGTTTCTTATACAACTCCTGCCAATCCAACATTTAATACAATAGAGATAGAAGAAGTTGAGTCAACAAGCTTAACTGCTCCAACAACTGGATTTCAAACAGTATTTTCTGGATCAACTAATCCAGCTGTAGTAATTGTACCAAATACAAACAAGCGATGGGTTCGTGCAAGATTTTCTAATAACATAGGTGGTTATGCAGTATATGGATCAGCAGTTGCAGTTACTCCAACAAGCCCAGTTGTTGTCGATAACGATGGGCCTCCAGACGTATCGACAGTTACAACCTCTGGCGGATTAGATAGTAGCGGCATAGTCGGATTCAATGGATACTCAGACATCTCCTGGCCTTCAGTTACAACTGGAGGTATTCGTGGATATAGAATTAGATATCGACCAATTACTACTCCAGTATCAAATTATTCATATGCAGATTCTCCAGGAAGCGGAACAGCGTATAGACTTGCGGGGCTGGGGGCAGGATTAACTTATGAAATAGCAGTTGCAACCTATGATGAATATAACAATACTTCATCTAATTATGTTTCAGGTGCAAATGTTGTTGTAGGCGGAACTCCATATATTGCTAGTACAGTAGATGTTACTGGTTATTTTAAAGCAAAAGCAAATCCTACAGATGCAGATAGCACAGCCTTTAAGTTTGGATATGGAGTGGATACTGGTAAGCGTGGATTAGTATTTAATGCACATAATTATTGGTATATAGATTCAACGCAGTCAGCTTCATTAAAAGTTGGTGGAGCAGAAACAAATTATATACAGTGGAATGGATCATCTTTTGTAATAGACGGAGATCTAAGGGCAAAAAAAGGATCATTTAGTGGAAACGTAAATATGGCAAGTGGTGCCTCTATATACAGTGGCACACTTGTAAACAATACTGTTACCCCTACGGGAGATACTGGCGGATCTTTAAGCGGAGCTGGATATATTTTAAATTCATCTGGATTAACATTTAGCTCAACATCTGTTTCTGGTATAACTACAATTAATGCAACAACTGGAAAGCTTACCACTGCTAGTGCAAATATTGGTGGATGGGATGTAACATCAAGTACAATAAATAACACTTCTGGTAGCGGCACAGTAACTATTGATTCTTCTAATGCCCAAATAAGAGTTTCAAGCCCAACATTTACAGCTGGAATGGCCACTCCAAATACTAATTCTGCAGCTGATATTGTATTTTGGTCTGGTGGACCAAGAGATACAAATGCTAATTTTTATGTAAGAGCGGACGGAACTGTTGTAATGAAATCTGCAGTTATAACTGGATATGCATCAAATGAAACACTAGATACTTTAGCTAAAAAAGATATGAGTAACGTTACGGTAATTGATGGCGGTAAAATTACTACTGGTATTATAAAAAGCCAGAATCATACTGGCACTAATGACGGATCTGATTTTTCTGGATCTGGAACAGCAATTAATCTAACTGGCGGAGGAATATCAGCAAAAAACTTTAGATTAACATCTGGAGGAGATGCATTCTTTAACGGAACGGTATTTTCAAATATATCTTTATCTGCACCTTCTATTACTGGTGGAACAATTGGTGCAGCAACCATTACAGTTTCTAATTCATTTACATCAAGTGGTCTTTACTACGCAGACGATGCTCTTACAGAAGGAAGCGATAGTGATGCCAATGGTAACGTTGCAATAATAGGAGCAGGAACAGTTAGTCCGACTCTAACTCTTGCAAATGGAAGATTAACCTCTGACGGGGTTTTACAAATTGTTGGAAATAGCTATACAGAAATTTTTGCTGGCGGAACACAGGCAGCGATTTTTGATTCCTCACGTTCATCTATGCAGTTTAGCACAGGTCTATACCTTGGAGATCCAACTAGATCATCTCAATCAAATGTTCAGTCACGCAATCTTCCAGGCGAGCCAACCAGAGTTCCATGGATAAGCATTGATGCAAGTCTTCGTTTAAGAAAAGGTTCTCCGTTAACATATCCCAATGGGTCTGCTGGCGCATATGTAAGAAATATATATATTAAGCAAACAAATGCTACAACCATTAGTTCTTCTACTGGTAATATCGGAGATATTTATATCACATATTAGGATGACAGATGCCAATATATACTAAAAAATCAAATGGTTCCTGGTCAACAAATGTTAAAAAAATATTTGTTAAAGCCGCCGATGGATTATGGAAATCTGCTACCAGATTACTTGCAAAAACTGCAAGCGGCTGGGTACAAATGTGGCCTGGTGATGCTCCAGCAAATAATCCCAATGATCCAGTTAATATAAGATTAAATAGTTATAATGGTACAGTAGCAACTAGTCCTCAATATATAAATACAGTTTTGTATGGCCATGACAATAATGGGGCAAGCGTTATTGGCGCAACCCCAATAACAATTACAAATAGAAAAATGCAAGTAGCAACAGATGATACTGGACAAACTGATAGATATACAGTTGAAACTGTTGACATTTATGATCTAACAAGCAATTCAGAAACAAATGTAGCAGAAAAAAGATTTTATGCTGATGGATGGTGGTTATTTTATCAACTAGAAGCTACAAACGTTTGGGCAACCACTAAAATATATTCTCAACCAATTAAAATAATTAAACAACAACCAACATTTGCGACTAACTCTCCAGTGCTTTCTGAAGATTATTCTTTAACTAATCCATTTTTAAGTCTTAATTTTGAATTTAGTGATACCTGGTGGAAGTCAGCAGATTTGTTTAGATCATATGTTAAATGGTGGCAAAATACTTCTCCTACTCCTGGAGGAACTCCTCTAAAAACAACATATATACAAGATATTTCTGGGCTTTTTACAAATAGAAGCGGAAATTATGAAGAATATAATGGAACTGGAACCACTGTATCTGGAACAGACTCAATTACAATAGTTGGTGGTATTCCAGCATCTCAATATGTTATAGCAGAAATTGTTTTAATTAATTCATATACAGATCACTACAATTCACCAGTTAGTGTATTCAAATCAACTGGAACTAAACCTACAGTTACAGCTTTAACGGTTAAAGACGATAATGGAAATGGCGTTGTAGATAATCAGTCTTCTCCCAGAATTATATCTGATGGGTATTTAAATTTTACAGCAACGGTTACTGGGGCATTATCAAGCACCTATTATTTATTAGAACCAAGAATTTATAATTGGCAAAATGGATTATATTATGATTGGAATAGCACAACAACTATTAGCTCTACTTCTTTTCCTACAGATTTAACTCCAACATCAACAAGTTTAAGTGGAACTACAGCTACAGTAACATGGCGTGTATATATAAGTGCAGATACATTATATGGAATGGGTGGGCCAACATATTCTGGGGGAAGTTCAAGATGGCAGTTAGAGTTTAGAGTAAGTGCTCGTGCTTCTTCCTCGTCAACTAATGCTTCTGCATCATATTTTAATGGCATAGCATCGCTTGGAGGAGATTCAATTTATGTTGGCGGAATTGATATTCCAGGATCGGTAAACATTGCTCCATCTTCAGCAATGACTTTAAATGTTTCTACAACATCAACTCAAGCAAATTCTCCAATAACATTTAGCATTTCAACAGCATCTTATCCGTCTGGATACGCTTCTTATCCTCGTAGATATTATATTGATTACGGGGACGGAACTAATTCTGGCTGGGTGAATTTTTCAACTGGTACAAGCAATCCTAGCGTGGCTAGCATATCTAAAACCTATACAAGTAATGGAACATATACTGCTGTATTAACATGGGAACCACAAGGAGATCCAACAAGAAGTACAAGATCAAGAACTATTACTGTTAATCCAGCTCTTTCTGCACCGACATCAGTTTCTATAGCATCTGTTTCTAGAGCTAGCGCTAGTACAGTTTTGGTAAGTTTAAATCATAGTGGAGGTAGCGGTCCATATTATCAAATGTATTGGTATAGCGGATCTACAGTTCCAACAACAGACTCTTACGATGCTGCAGGAACGGGATCTCCAATATCTGATGAATTTGGAATTTCTAATAATTATACAGCTTATTTTTATGTTAGATCTTCTACTCAAAACTTAGGAAATACTACTACTGGTGGCAACGCAACCGCTGGAACATATAGCAATTATTCATCACTGTCTCCTAATCCATCTTATACATTTGTTCAGCCATCTGGAAGCGTAAGCGTTTCTCCATCATCTGGAACTGCTGGAACTACACAATTTACTGCAACTCCTTCGGTAAGTGCATCTCCTTCTGCACAAGTATCATATCAGTGGCAATTTAGAGAAACAGCTACAAATTGGCCGCCAGCCCCTGGAACGAATACCAACTCTACATATACCCCGCCATCAAACTTTACAAGTATCTATGGAAATAATTTAAGATGTCAGATAACTGCAAATAACGGAGTTGGAACAGAATTAGTTACAACAAGCTCTGTAACTGTTTCAGCACCAGCAACAAAACTTGCTACTCCAACAAACGTATCTGCATCAGATAACTTAAGCACTGGAATTCAGGTATCATGGACAAATGTTGCTAATGCTGCTACTTATGGTGTTTGGTGGGGAGGAGTTCCAAGTTATGATAATAATCCAGACTTTGGCGGACCAAATCAGAATGGTGGAAAAAATATTACGGGAAGCCCATTTTTAGATGATGGAGTATCAACAGGAACTACTAGAAATTATTATGTACAAGCCTTTCCATCTACTGGGTCAACTTCGTTTTTAAAATCTGATTGGTCTGCTGGAGATTCTGGAACAAGAGTTGCTCCATCAAATCCTCCAACTGGTGGATCAGTTTCAGTAAGTCCAAGTTCTGGAACTGCTGGGGCTACACAATTTACTGCATCTGCATCTGGATGGAGTGGATCTGGAACTATAAGTTATTCATTTTCATGGCAATACTTTACAACAAGTGGATTTTTTTGGGTCCAGTCTGCTACTGGATCAACATTTACTCCGCCAGCCAACGCTACATCTTTTGCAGTAGCGTGGAAAGTTGTTGTTACCGCATCTAATGGGATATCCCCGAACGGAACAGCAGAGACAAGTTTTACTGTAAATGCTCCTGCACCGCCGCCATCGCCTCCAGGAACTCCTGGCGGCGTAACTGTAAGTGGAAGCGGGCTTGTAAGTTGGGGTACAGTTAGTGGTGCAACTACATATGAGGTACAAAATTATACAGATAGACAATCAAACCCACCAAATAACAACAATCGCCTAGGGCCTTTTACAACTACAGGCATAGAGGGAACATCCTTTCAGCTTGGTTCTGGCCAAGGATATTCAGGTTTAAATAATTATGCAAGAGCTCAGGTAAGAGCTAGAAATGCTGCTGGAGTTTCATTATATTCAGCATGGTTTCCAACAAGTACAAGTTATGTATAGGAGAATATATGCTTACTAATGAAGAAAAAAGAGCCTTAATCGCTAATCGTATTAACAATATAGACGCTCAAATTAAATCTTTTGTAGACAATGCAGAAATTTGTGCTGGGAAATATTCAGTAGAAGAAGAAGTTTTAGCCTGTAATGCCAAAAAAACGGCGTTAATTCAAGAGATGGAATCCCTTGACTAATCAAGGCTAAATGCTATAATATGAAAGGAGGTCAAAAATGACTATTGAATTAACTGATGATGAAAAGCTACAGATTGTAAACCAACACATTAAGTCTGTAGATTATACTATTTATGGATTACAATTAGATCTAATTGCCGAAGAGGCAACTGGAACTGCAGAGGCTAGTTATGTATCATCAATAAATGGTAGAATTACGGCTGCAAATGCTAAGCGTAATGCGCTGGTTGAAGAAAGAGATTCTTTAACACCAACAGTATAGGAATATAATGGCACAAAAAGCGGAATTAGTAGTGACCGCCTTACAGCAACGCATAGGAGAAATCGTATCTAATTATGAAACTCAAATTGCAATTCTACGGGCAGAAATTACTCAACTGGTTGAAGCACAACAAGAATCAGATAAAGAAGAAAGTAAAAGGGATGAGGCTGTTCAACAATACGAAGAGCGTCTTAATAGTATCACAGGCAACTGATTTTCCGTCAGGCCTTGCCGTAAAAACGGATAAGGCAACTTATTGGATTAAAGACGGGAAAAGATACAAATTGATTTCCGATAGGGCCGCCAAGTCTTGGTCATTTACAACAGTGAATGCAACCGAGGCGGCTTTATCAGGAATTAAACTAGTAGGCAGTCTAGGTTTTAGAGACGGCGCCTTGATCAAGAACATCGCTGATGGTAAAATATATCTAGTGTCACAAAATAAACTAAGACACATTGTAGACCCAGATTCTTTTGATAGGTACGGACTAGATAGATCTAGGGTGATAGAGGTTTCAGAAAAAGAAATCTCGGCGCATGAATTAGGAGATAACATATAATGAGCGATACTTTTAATGACGGAGATCCAATTGATGCCGCTTTATTGCAAAAATTAAAGACAGATGTTGCTAAGGCCACAGCCCTTGCTGGCGCTAAGGTAAGCGCTGGAGCAAGTATTAATATTAATGAGATTGAAAACAGGGGTGCAGCACAAATCACTGTACCTAGATTTTTTGGTGGCAAGAGTGATCAACAAACTGTTTACAGCGGCAAAGTAGCCACCTTTACAATTGACTACTCAAAAGCTGATTTTAATGGAAAGCCATCTGCAATTACCCTTACTCCAATATCAAAAAGCGGGATGGCTGATATAAGAGCTCCATCTATTGTCAGTGGAACAGTTACCAGCACAGGAGCATCTGTGCAAATTATTGGTTCTGGAGACACTAAAAAAATTACAATATTTTTTATTGCAGTACAAAATTAACCTATTGACAATTTAGCCTTATATGCTAAAATTTAGACAATCTCAAGGTCACAGAATTGTGACCCTTTTTTACGCAGGGAATTTTAATGACTAACGATTTAAAGTGGATGTTATCTTCGGATCAACAGTTTCCGTATCAAGATAATAAAATGATTGAACTTTGGTTTAAGGTTATGGAATGGTTTAAGCCAGATGTGGTGGA